>JADHEF010000573.1_pt1 | contig 35763 bp, 31 predicted proteins | sample 8952391 | NCBI WGS metagenome assembly JADHEF01 (sample SAMN16124439, study PRJNA663245) | bioreactor sludge metagenome | isolation source: sludge (nitrite) | place: India:Bengaluru | collected 2019-02-28 | reverse complement strand
ACGCCATAGACCAGCGCCCCCGGCAACACGGCGATGACGCCGAACATCAGCATCAGGCGCAGCTTGAGGCGGGCGCCGAAGACCTGCGCCTGGTAGTCGCGCCACAAGGTGCGCAACTGCCAGCCGACCAGGCCGAGCATGCCCAGCGCCAACACCACGTTGAGGGCGATGAGCAGCGGGTAGTTGCGCGAGAAAATGACGGTATCGGCCGCTGTGGACATCAGCAGCAGGAACCACAGGATGCCGCCGACGGCTGCCGCGAAAGCCCCACCGGCCGCTACGAAGCGTTTCACTTGGCCTCCCCGACGGGCAGGGGCGGCAGGCTGGCCGGCCAGGATTTCCAGTCGGAGGCCAGGCTCCAGTCCTTGTTGCCGAGCGCCGTGATCTGGAAGGGGCGCGGCAACTGGGTGACATCGAGGCGCAGGCGCAGCGCCGCGTCGTACGATTCGCCGGCCCGGATACCCTTGTCGGCACGCTCGATGACCACCCAGTTGCGCAGGCGGGACAAGACCTGCACGGCTTCTGCCAGGGTGGCGAAGGACTGGTGCAGACCGCCGGTAGACAAGCGGTACTGCCGGGTCAGCGCATGGTACGAGAGGCGGTAGGTCTGGGTACGGGTGATCAGTTTTTCGTCCAGCCAGTACCAGCGCCCCTTGCTCAATTCGAAATCGGCGACGAAATGCAGCACCACGCCCTTGGTGACCGCCTCTTCGAGACGCGGATTCAGTTCGAACTTGAAATCGGCCGCCAGCACATAACCGTCGTCGCCCGGCAGCAACTGGGGATTGGCTACCTCGATCTCGGCGGCCCAGGCCAGGAACGGCCACATCAACAGCGCCAGCAGCCACGCACGCAACAGGCGCCAGGCGCCGCACCATGCAGAGGGGAAAGCTTGCACGGCAGGCAGGCTGGCCCGGTTCATCCGATGGTCAGGCACGCTTTTCAAGCAGGCAGTAATAAAAGCCATCGTGTTCGGCAGTCGGTAAAAGCTGTTCCTCATGGCAACGACCAGCCTGCGGCCGGCGCGCCAGGAAGCGTTCGATCTGCTGCCCGTTTTCGGCCGGGAAAACCGAGCAGGTTGCGTAAAGCAGTTTACCTCCCGGCTGCACGACCTGCCACAAGGCGTCGAGGATGCGGGCCTGGGCGGCGGCAAAGCTGGCAATGTCGGCCTCGCGGCGCAGCCACTTGGCATCGGGGTTGCGGCGCACCACGCCGCTCGCCGTGCACGGCACATCGGCCAGCACGGCGGCGAAAGGGCGGCCATCCCACCATTTATCGAGTTTGACGCAATCGGCTACCTTGACCTCGGCCTGCAGTTGCAGACGGGCGAGGTTTTCCTCGATGCGCCGGCAGCGCGAGGCCTTGAGGTCGAGCGCCAGCAGATCGAGGTCGGCCCGTTCCAGCAGGTGGGCCGTCTTGCCGCCCGGCGCCGCGCAGGCATCGAGCACCCGGCTGCCCGGGGCCGGCGCGAGCAGTTCGGCGGCACGCTGGGCGCCTGGGTCCTGCACCGAGACCAGGCCTTGGGCGAAATCCGGCAAGGAGTCGACGGCGACCGGGCGGGCCAGCGCCAGTCCGGATTCGCCGACCGCTCGTGCCTCGATACCGGCGGCCTGCAGGCGGGCGAGATAGTCGTCACGCGTTGTCAGCCGGACATTGACCCGCAAACCCATCGGCGGCGGCAGGTTGCCAGCCGCGACGATACGCTGCCAGTCAGCCGGATGGGCCGCCTGCAACTGCGCCAGCCACCAGTCCGGATGCTGGGCCGCCGCCAGCGTATCGGCAGCCGCCGCAGCCGTCAGTTCCGGCTGCCGGCGCAGGAAGTTGCGCAGAACGCCATTGACCAGGCCGCGAAACTTGCCGTCCGCCACTTCCCCGGCTGCCGAAACGGCCTGATCGACCACGGTATGCACCGCATCGGGGCGCGTTTCCACCCGATAGATGGCGACCAGCAGCAGGGCGCGCACCTCATCGACCGCCAGCGGCTTGTCGAGCAGGCGGGAGAGGAAGAAATCGCCCCGGCCGTAGGCGCGCAGGCTGCCATAGACGAGATCCTGCACGGCCGGCCGGGCGGCCGGGTCGACCCGGCCGAGCAGGCCGTCGGCCAGGCTCTGCCCGGCAAACACGGCGGCATCGATGCGGGCCGCCTGCCACAGGGCATAGGCGAGTGAATTGAGGGGCAATCGGGACATAGGCCACGATTATCGCACGGGGCATAATGCGGCCATGCGCCGATTGCTGCCCGCCCTGCTCTGCCTGCTCGCCTCCCTGCCCGTGTACGCCTGGAATGCCGCCGGCCATCGGCTGGTCGCCATCATCGCCTGGCAACAGCTGTCGCCGGTAGCCCGCGAGACCATCGCCACCCACCTGGCCCGCCACCCCGACCATGTCCGCTGGACCGACAAGGCCCGCTCTTCCGATCCCATCGACCTGTTCGCCGAAGCTGCGACCTGGCCGGATGACATCCGCAACGACCCGCGCTTTTACGACGAGGGTCGCCAACCGGCCACACCGCCCCTGCCCGGCCTGCCCGATACCGCCCGCCACAAGCGCTGGCATTACATCGACCTGGATGGCGATGGCCGGGTGCGCGATGGCGAACTGGACAGCCGGATCGAGCACCTGACCCGGCAACTGAAAGTCAGCCGCCAGCCAGAACAGATCACCTACGCCCTGCCCTGGCTGCTGCATCTGGTCGGCGACATCCACCAGCCCCTGCACGTCGGCCGGCATGGCGACGAGGGCGGCAACGCGGTCGAGATCGAAAACCCGTTCAACAAGCGCCTGCCTTTCTCCAGCCTGCATCTTTATTGGGACGACCTGCCCGGCCCGCCCTGGCTGCGCGGCAAACGGCTGGAAGACAACGCCCGCCGCCTGCTCGAACGCTACCCGGCCCCCGAGCAAGGCAATGTCGCCCGGTGGCGGGAGGAAAGCCACCGGCTGCTCGATAGCGCCTACCCCACCGAGCCGGGCAGCCTGCTACCCATCGTCAGCGAGGCCTTCCACCGCGCCAGCCGCGACACCGCCAACCGGCGCATCGTCGACGCCGGCTACCGCCTCGGCCGCTTGCTCGACAGCATTTTCGGCCGCGCCGTTTCACGTGGAACGAAATAGAATCACGGCATGAACGGACTGCACCTGATCGCCGACCTGCATGACTGCCGTTGCCCCCCGGGCCTCTTGCTCGATGCCCCCGGGCTGGAAGCGTATTGCGTCGACGCTTGCCAACACCACGGCCTGACCGTGGTCGGCAGACTGTTCCATGCCTTCCGTGACGCTCAGGGGCAGCCGGCCGGCGTGACCGGCACCGTCGTTCTCGCCGAATCGCATCTCGCCATCCATACCTGGCCGGAAATCGGCGCCGTCACGCTCGATGTCTATGTCTGCAATTTCAGCGGCGACAACAGCAATCGGGCACACGCCCTGTTCGCCGAAGTGATCGCCCGCTTCGCACCGGATTTCGTGGAAAAAAAAGAGGTGGCACGCGGCCACCTCGGTTCGCCTCTGGCCGACTGATCAGCCCCGGCCGGCCCCGGCGGGATGCAGCCTTCGGCCTCCGTCTGGCGCGGGAAAATCAGGCCGGTATGTCGAAACGGTCGCCCACCTTGAGCGGATGCCCGGCCAGGAATTGCTGCACCGGCAGGCGCTTGCCACCCGCCTTCTGCAATTCGCTCACCGCCAGGGCGCCCGCGCCGCAGGCGATGACGATCTGCTTCTTGTCCACTGCCAGCACGCTGCCGACCGGGCCGCTACCGGCCACCGGCGATGCCTGCCACAGCTTGACGGTCTGTCCGCCAAACACCACCTGCGCCCCCGGGAACGGGTTGAAGGCCCGGATATGGCGATCCAGTTCGATTGCCGGTTTCGTCCAGTCGATCACCGCCTCGGCCTTCTCGATCTTGTGCGCGTAGGTTACCCCCTCGGCTGGCTGCGCTTCGGCTGGCAGCGGCAGCTTGCCCAACGCCTCGACGCACAGGCGGGCGCCTAACCCGGCCAGACGATCGTGCAGGCTGGCGGTGGTATCCGTCGCTTCGATCGGGAAAGCACCGCGCAACAAGACCGGTCCGGTATCCAGTCCGGCTTCCATCTGCATGATGCAGACGCCGGTTTCCGCATCGCCGGCAAGCAGGGCGCGCTGGATCGGCGCCGCACCGCGCCAGCGCGGCAGCAGCGAAGCGTGGATATTGATGCAGCCGAAGCGCGGCATGTCGAGCACCGCCTGCGGCAGGATCAGGCCATAGGCCGCCACCACCATCACCTCGGCACCGACAGCGGCAATTTTCGCCTGCGCTTCGGCATCCTTCAGGGTCAGCGGCTGGAAGACCTCAATATCGTGGGCCAGCGCCACTTTCTTGACGGCTGACGGTTGCAGCGCCATGCCGCGCCCGGCCGGACGATCCGGCTGGGTCAGCACCAGGGCCACCTCGTGGCCGGCGGCGACGATGGCCGACAGCGCCTGGGCGGCGAATTCCGGCGTTCCGGCGAAGATCAGCTTCATGCCGTGACGCGCGCCTGCTTGGCCAGCTTGCTCTTGATCCGCCCCTGCTTGAGTTGCGACAGGTGATCGACGAAGACGATGCCGTTCAGGTGGTCGATCTCGTGCTGAATGCACACCGCCAGCAGGCCATCGGCTTCCATCGTCCGCTGCTTGCCGTCGAGGTCGAGGTATTTGATGGTGACCCGCTCGGCGCGCTCGACCTTGTCGTAGATGCCGGGCACCGACAGGCAGCCTTCTTCGCCGACCTGCTCACCGCTGCATTTCTCCAGGGTCGGATTGATGAAGGCGAGAAGATTGTTCTTCTCTTCCGACACGTCGATGACCACGACGCGCTTGTGCACGTCGACCTGGGTCGCCGCCAGCCCGATGCCCGGCGCTTCGTACATGGTTTCGGCCATGTCGGCGACCAGTTTTCGAATGCTGGCATCGATCTGGGCGACAGGTTGCGCGACCTTTTTCAGGCGCGGATCGGGAAAACGCAAAATGGGTAGAAGTGCCATGTCAGAAATGGAATAAAAGCTTGCTCGCTTAGGTTATTACGTGCAGAATCTAAAGCAATTCCGAGGTATATAAACGCAAATCGCTTGACGCTACTGTGACCGCATCGGCGGCATTGCGTTCCACCGGCACGAGAGGTTACGACTATGGTTCGCATTATATCCGCGCTCATCTTGGCCGTGACGGCCGTCTGCGCATCCGCCGCCGACCCGCTGCAGCTCGTCGACAACCCGCCGGATCGCCATATCGTCGTCAAGGGTGACACCCTGTGGGACATTTCCGGCAAATTCCTGAAACAACCGTGGCGCTGGCCGGAAATCTGGCAGATGAACCGGGACCAGATCAAGAACCCGCACCTGATCTATCCGGGCGATGTCGTCCTCCTCGACATGTCGAGCGGCTCGCCGCGACTTCGGCTCGGCAAGAAGGTCGGCGCCGGCACCGGCAAACTGCAACCGACCGTCTATAGCAAGCCGATCCAGCAGGTGGTGCCGAGCATCCCGCCGAACGCCATCGAACCGTTCATCTCGCAGCCGCTGGTCATCGAAGATGGCGAACTGAATACCGGCGTCAAGATCGTCGCCATGCAGGAAGACCGCATGCTGGTCGGTACCGGAGACAGCTTCTACGCTTCCGGCATTCCCGATGCCGCCGTCGAGAAGTGGCATGTTTTCCGCAAGGGCAAGCCGCTGAAGGATCCGGCCACCGGCAAGATCCTCGCCTACGAAGCCTTCTTCCTCGGCAATGCCCGTCTGGTCAAGCCGGGCGAGCCGGCCCTGCTGCGCGTATCGCTGGCCAAGGAAGAGATCGCCCGCGGCGATCGCTTGATCCCGGCGCCGGAACCGGAAATCATTTCCTACGTGCCGCATCGTCCGGAGCAGGACGTTTCTGCCCGCGTACTCGGCATCTACGGTGGCCTGCGCGAAGGCGGCGCCAACTCCGTCGTCGCACTGAATGTCGGCAAGAATGACGGCATGGAAATCGGTCACGTCGTCGCCCTCTATCGCAAGCGCGTTTCGCTCGACGTCGATGACAGCGGTCGTCGCACCGAAACACCGGTTCCCGACGAACGCTACGGCCTGGCCTTCGTCTTCCGTGTCTTCAAGGGCATCAGCTATGCGCTGGTCGTCGAATCCTCCAAGGCGGTCATCGTCGGGGATACGGCAAGGAATCCGTGAGCCACACCACCGGCCTGGCCGCCTGGCTGCGGCTGACGCTCATTCCCGGCATCAGCGGCGAGACGCAAAGAAAGCTTCTCGCCGCTTTCGGTTTACCCGAGGCGATCTTTACCGCCGGGCGCCTTGAGGTGCGCAGCGTCATCGGTGACAAGGCCGATCGGTTGTTCGACGGCGCACCAGCGGAAGCCATCGAGCACAGCCTGGCGTGGGCCAGCCAGCCCGGCCAGAGCATCATCACCCTGGCGGATGGCGGCTATCCGCCGGCCCTGCTCGAAATCGCCGACCCACCCAGCGTACTGTACGTCCGCGGTAATCCCGACTTGCTGCACCGACGCGGAATCGCCGTGGTCGGCAGCCGCAATGCCACCCCGCAGGGTATCCAGACTGCCGAGAGCTTCGCCCGGCACCTGGCCGCCCAGGGCCTGTGCATTGTCAGCGGCCTCGCCCTCGGTATCGATGCAGCCGCCCACCGTGGCGCCCTCGCCGCCCAGGGAGAGACGGTCGCCGTCATCGGGACCGGCGCCGACCGCATTTACCCGGCGCGCAACAAGGAGCTGGCCATCGCGATTGCCGAACGCGGCGCCATCGTGTCCGAGTTTCCGCTCGGCACCCCGGCGGTCGCCTACAACTTTCCGCGCCGCAACCGCATCATTTCCGGCCTGGCGCGCGGCGTCCTGGTGGTTGAAGCGGCACCCGAGAGCGGTTCGCTGATCACCGCCCGTCTGGCCGCCGAGCAGGGGCGTGAGGTATTCGCCATTCCCGGCTCGATTCATTCGCCAGTCGCCCGCGGCTGTCACAAGCTGATCAAGCAGGGTGCCAAGCTGGTGGAAACCGCCCAGGATATTCTCGAGGAACTTGGTAATTTTGCCGCGGCCCCGATGCCAGCTGCAGCCCCCTCCGCCGCACCGGATGAATCGCCGATACTGGCCGCCCTCGGCCACGATCCCTGCAGCCTCGACGATCTCGTCGAACGTACCGGCCAGAGCGCCGACCAGCTGCTGCCGGAACTGCTGAGCCTCGAACTCGGCGGCAGCCTGGCCCCTCTTCCAGGCAATCGCTACCAACGCCTCGCCTAGCCCTCACTATATAGAGACGGCTTGCCAAGCCGCTTACGGGACACTTATCATGCCCCGGCACTCCTACAGGTCAAACCATGTCCAAAAAGCTGATCATTGCCGAAAAACCCTCTGTCGCCGCCGATATTGCGCGGGCGCTGGGCGGCTTCACCAAACACGACGACTACTTCGAAAGCGAGGAGTACGTGCTTTCCTCGGCCGTCGGTCACCTGCTGGAACTGGCCTGTCCGGAGGAGTTCGAGGTCAAGCGTGGCAAATGGTCCTTCGCCCACCTGCCGGTCATTCCGCCGCACTTTGCGCTGAAGCCGATCGAGAAGACCGAATCGCGCCTCAAGGTGCTCAACAAGCTGATCAAGCGCAAGGATGTCGATGGCCTGGTGAACGCCTGTGACGCGGGGCGCGAGGGTGAGCTGATCTTCAATTACATCGCCCAGGCCGCCAAGTCGGGCAAGCCGGTGCAGCGTCTGTGGCTGCAGTCGATGACCCAGGGTGCCATCCGCGACGGTTTCGCCCGCCTGCGCCCCGGCCGCGAGATGGAAGGCCTCGGCGATGCCGCCGTCTGCCGCTCCGAATCAGACTGGCTGGTCGGCATCAACGGCACACGGGCGATGACCGCCTTCAACTCGAAGACCGGCGGTTTCCACCTGACCACCGTCGGCCGCGTGCAAACCCCGACGCTGGCCATCGTCGTCGAGCGCGAGAAGAAGATCCGCGAATTCAAGCCGCGCGATTACTGGGAAGTCGAAGCCGAATTCAGCGCCAGGGCCGGCAGCTACAAGGGCAAGTGGTTCGACGAAGGCTTCAAGGGCAAGAACGACGACGAGCACGCCCGTGCTGATCGCCTGTGGGAAATCGCCCGCGCCGAGGCCATTCGTGCCGCCACCCAGGGCAAGCCCGGCGAGGTCAGCGAAGAATCCAAGCCGGAAACCCGCATGTCGCCCGGCCTCTTCGATCTGACAACCCTGCAGCGCGAAGCGAACGCCCGCTTCGGCTTCTCGGCCAAGACCACGCTGTCGCTGGCCCAGGCCCTTTACGAAAAGCACAAGGTCCTGACCTACCCACGTACCGATTCGCGCTGCCTGCCGGAAGACTACCTGCCGACGGTCAAGGAAACCCTGACCATCCTGACCGGCGAGGGCGCCGGCAAGGGCCACGACGAAGTCCTGCTGGCGCGCTATTCGCCCTTCGCCCACCAGATCCTGGCCCGCAACTGGGTGCTGCCCAACAAGCGCATCTTCAACAACGCCAAGATCAGCGACCACTTCGCCATCATCCCGACGCCGCAGGCACCGAAGAGCCTGAACGAAATGGAACAGAAGCTGTACGACTTCGTCGTGCGCCGCTTCCTCTCCGTCTTCTTCCCGGCCGCCGAATTCCTAGTCACCACCCGCATCACCCGCGTCGAGGGCCATCCCTTCAAGACCGAAGGCAAGGTGCTGGTCAATCCGGGCTGGCTGGCCGTGCATGGCAAGGAAGGCCAGGAAGGCGACGAGGGCAATCTGGTCGCCGTCGAAGCCAAGGAAAAGGTCAAGACCGACGAGGTCACGGTCAAGGCCAACGCCACCAAGCCACCGCCGCGCTATTCGGAAGCCACCCTGCTCTCCGCCATGGAAGGTGCTGGCAAGATGGTCGACGACGAGGAACTGAAGGCGGCGATGGCCGGCCGCGGTCTCGGCACGCCGGCCACCCGCGCCCAGATCATCGAGAACCTGCTTGGCGAGCAATACATGCACCGCGAAGGTCGCGAGCTGATCCCGACCGCCAAGGCCTTCTCGCTGATGACGCTGTTGACCGGCCTCGGCATCAAGGAACTGACCCAGCCGGAACTGACTGGCGACTGGGAGTGGAAGCTCGGCCGCATCGAGAAAGGCGAATTCACGCGCGAGGAATTCATGCGTGAAATTGCCGAAATGACCCGCCACATGGTCGAGCGCGCCAAGCAGTACGAGGCCGATACCATTCCCGGCGATTTTGGCGTGCTGTCCTCGCCCTGCCCCAAGTGCGGCGGCCAGATCCGCGAGACCTACAAGAAATTCCAGTGCGGCGGTTGCGACTATGCGCTGTGGAAGATCGTCGCCGGCCGCCAGTACGAACCGGCCGAAATCGAGCAACTGCTGACCGAGCGGCAAGTCGGCCCGCTGACCGGCTTCCGCAACAAGATGGGGCGCAGCTTTGCCGCCGCCATCAAGCTCAACGACGACTTGCAGCCGGAGTTCGATTTCGGCCAGGACAAGGCCGGCGAGGACGGCGAAGCCGAAGAGGTCGATTTCTCCGGACAGGAAGCGCTCGGCCAGTGCCCGAAATGCGCGGCCAAGGTCTACGACAACGGCAACAACTACGTCTGTGAAAAGGCTGTCGGCGCCAGCAAGACCTGCGACTTCCGTTCCGGCAAGATCATCCTGCAGCAACCCATCGACGCCGCCCAGATGAAGAAGCTGCTGGCTGACGGCAAGACCGACCTGCTCAAGGAATTCGTCTCAAACCGTACGCGCCGCAAGTTCTCGGCCTATCTGGTCAATCAGAACGGCAAGGTTGGATTCGAATTCGAAAAGAAGGCGCCAGCTGCGAAAAAACCGGCTGCCAAGAAGAAAGCCGACGCCGCCGAGTAAGACGGCTCCAGCGTTCCCTACCAAAGCCCCCGGCAAGCACCGGGGGCTTTGTCTTTGTGGGCGCCGGGCAGCGAATGCGCAGCAGCGCGTTCCACGTGAAACCTCAGCGGATGGCTTTGGCCCCGGGCAATAGGCAGGACAACAGCGCTGCCCGCACCGCATCGATGGCCTGCGGTCGGGGGAAGGTGACGCGCCAGACCAGGCCGACCGTCCGTTTCGGTTGCACACCGGAGAAGGGCAGCACCTTGACCATCGGTTCCTTGGCCATCAGCGGATCGGCGGCCGTACTCGGCATGACCGCCACGCCGGCACCGCTCGCCACCATGTAGCGAATGGTTTCCAGCGAACTGCCTTCGAGCGAGTGATCGAGCGCATCGTGCGCCGTCAGGCGCGGACAGGATTCGAGCACCTGGTCGCGGAAACAGTTGCCCTGGCCGAGCAGCAGCATGTTCTGGCCATCCAGTTCGTCACCGCTCACAGCGCTGCGCGCAGCCCACGGATGGGTGGCCGGCACGACCACGCGGAAAGGCTCGTCATAGACCGGCTGCGCCACCAGGCCCGGTTCGCTGAACGGCAGCGCGATGACGATGACGTCCAACTCGCCGGCCTTCAGGGCGGGAATCAGGTTGCCGGTGAAATCCTCCTTGAGGAAGAGCGGCATCTTGGGCGCCTCGCGGCTCAAGGCCGGGATCAGCTGGGGCAGTAAATAGGGGGCGATGGTGTAGATGATGCCGACCCGCAACTGGCCGGTCATCGGGTCGCCGGTCGCCTCGGCGATTTCCTCCAGCTTGACCGCCTCGGCCAGCACGCGCCGGGCCTGCTCGACGATGCGCTCGCCGAGCGGTGTAATGCGGATATCGTTGGTGCCGCGCTCGAACAGGGGGGCTCCGATCTGGCCTTCGACTTTTTTCAGCGCCACCGACAGGGTGGGCTGGCTGACGTGACAGGCATCCGCGGCCTTGCCGAAATGGCGTTCGCGCGCCAGGGCCACCACATAACGCATCTCGGTCAGGGTCATTTGCTATATCCCAGTTTTTCCAGGTCGGCCGGGGTCAGCCAGCGCCACTCGCCCGGCGGCAGATCATCGGGCAAGCTCAATTGACCGACCGCTTCCCGGTGCAAGGCCTCCACCCGGTTGCCAACCGCCGCCACCATGCGCTTGACCTGGTGGTACTTGCCTTCGGTCACCGTCAGGCGCAGCAGATGATCACCGACGATTTCCGCCCCCGCTGCGGCAATCGGCTCCGGCTCGTCGTTGAGCAGCACGCCGGTCAGCAACTGGTCGATCTGGGCCTGATCGAGCGGGTGCTTGGTCGTCGCCAGGTAGATCTTGGGCACCTTGCGCTTGGCCGACGACAACTGGTGATTCAACTGGCCGTCGTCGGTAATCAAGAGCAGGCCGGTGGTGTCTTCATCGAGCCGCCCGATAGGCTGCACATCGCGCTCGCGCAAAGGCCGGGGCAGCAGTTCGAGCACCGAGGGGTGATGCTGCGGTTTGCGCGAGCATTCATAGCCGGCCGGCTTGTTCAGCATCAGGCTGGCGAACTCGGCATAAGGCCAGTCCACGCCATCGACCGAGAAGACAAGATTAGCGGTCGGGATGTCGGCAAAGGGATCGTCGCAAATCTGGCCATTGACCGCGACGCGCTCGTCGCGAATCAGCCCTCGGCAGCCCTTGCGCGTACCGAAGCCGTGTTTCTGGAGGAGTCGTTCAAGTTGCATGGGCGGGATGCTAACATCGGCCCATGAATTTCGAACACCTCATCCAGATCAACGACCTGCAAAACCCGCTGGTCGAAACGCTCAACCGCGATCAGGTGTGGCAAGGCCTGCTGCACCGTGTCGAAGACGCCACCCCTTTCCTGCCCGGACTGGAAAGCTGCACCATCCTCGAACGCCATGCCGACCATCTGCTGCGCAAGCTCGATTTTGGCGCTGCGGTCATCCACGATCGGGTCACCCTGGTCGAACAGCACTGGGTCCGCTTCGACATCCTGCCCGGCGAACAGCATGCCGGCGGCAGCCTGACCATCACCATCGAGGAACCCGAGCCGGCCGCCCTCTTCCTGCGCTTCAGCTACACCACCAGCTTCGCCAGCAACCCCAACTCGGAAGAGCGCGCCTATATCGACTACATCAAGTCGGCCTACCACCAGTCCGACGTCGATTGCGTGCAGATCATCCGCACCCTGGCTGCCGGCGGCTTGCCGCAATAAGGCGGAATCGCAAGCATGGACAAGCTGACGAGCGAACTGCAGCGCCTGCATTTCCTGCCCGACCAGCCGCCCTCTGGTGGCCAGCAGGCTCTCGGCCTCGCCTTCACGCGAGCCGCCGACTGGCACAGGGTGGCCGAATTGTGCCGCGCCGTGCAGGAAGAACTTGAGCTACCCGCGCCCGCCGTTTCCATCGATGGCGAGGGTTATCAGCTCTGGTTTTCACTGGCGGAAGCAGTCGCTACCGATGAAACCGCGTGCTTTCTCGATGGCCTGCAGCACCGTTACCTGGCCGATCTGGCGGACTCCCGCCTGCGCCGCGGCTTGCCCAGCCAACCGCCGCCATGCCAACTGCCGGGCGACGATCGCTGGGCCGCCTTCATCGACCCCGGCATGGGCAGCATGTTCGTCGGCGAACCCTGGCTGGACCTGCCTCCCAACCGCAACCAGCAGGCCGATCTGTTGGCGGGCTGCCAGCGTATCGGCAAAGCCGACTTCATGCGCGCCCTCGCCCTGCTCCAGCCGCTGGCTGACCCGGCTGTCCACGACACCGCCGGCAAGGCCAGCGTACTGGCAAGCACGCTATCCCTGCGCGGCGAATTCACCGACCCCCGACAATTCCTGCTCGCCGTGATGAACGACCCGCAGGCCAGCGCCGAGCAGCGCATCGACGCCGCCAAGGCACTGCTGCCGTATATCGGGAACGCCCCCTGAACAACGGGCAGGCGTAAAAAAGCCGAAGGACGAACCTTCGGCTTTTTTCGATCTGTGCCGGCGGACCGGCAAACAGCCGGCTTATTCCACGCCCTGCGACGCCAGGTAGTCCTCGTAGCCACCGAGGTAATCGACGATCTTGCCGTCGCCCTTCACTTCCAGCACGCGGGTCGCCAGGGACGACACGAACTCGCGGTCGTGCGACACGAAGACCAGGGTGCCGGGGAACTTCTCCAGCCCGGAGTTCAGGGCTTCGATGGATTCCATGTCGAGGTGGTTGGTCGGCTCGTCCATGAGCAGCACGTTGTGCTTGGACAGCATCAGCTTGCCGAACAGCATGCGGCCCTGCTCGCCGCCAGAAATGACGTTGACCGGCTTCTTGACCTCGTCGCCGGAGAACAGCAGGCGGCCGAGGGTGCCGCGGATCAGGGTTTCCAGGTCGCCGCCATCCTCGATGGTGGCGCGGGCGTAGCCGGCGATCCATTCGGTCAGGCTCTGCTCGCCGGCGAATTCGGCGCTGTGGTCCTGCGCGTAGTAGCCCGGGAAAGCCTTTTCCGCCCACTTGATGGTGCCGAACTGTGGCGCCAGTTCGCCCATCAGCAGCTTCAGGAAGGTCGTCTTGCCGACTCCGTTTTCACCGATTACGGCGATTTTTTCACCGGCATTGATGGTCAGCGTCAGGTTGTTGAAGATCTTGCGCTCGCCGCCTTCGTAGGTGAAGGCCAGGTTCTCGATCTCGACCGCCTGGCGATGCAGCTTGGCCTTCTCGTCGTAGTCGAAGCGGATCCACGGGTACTGGCGCGACGACGGCTTGACGTCTTCCGGCTTCAGCTTGTCGATCAGCTTCATGCGGCTGGTCGCCTGCTTGGCCTTGGAGGCATTGGCCGAGAAGCGGCGGACGAAGGTCTGCAGTTCGGCGATGCGCTCCTTGGCCTTGGCGTTGGCGTTCTGCTGGCGCTCGCGGGCGGCCTGCGCGGCTTCCATGAAGTCGTCGTAGTTGCCGGCGTAGGTGGTGATCTTGCCGTAGTCCAGGTCGGCCATGTGGGTACAGACCTGGTTCAGGAAGTGGCGGTCGTGGGAGATGATGATCATCGTCGAGTCACGATTGTTCAGCACGTCTTCCAGCCAGCGAATGGTGTTGATGTCCAGGTTGTTGGTCGGTTCGTCGAGGAGCAGGATGTCCGGATTGGCGAACAGCGCCTGGCAGAGCAGCACGCGCAGCTTCCAGCCCGGGGCGACCTGGCTCATCGGGCCGTTGTGCTGTTCGGTCGGGATGCCGACGCCGAGCAGCAGCTCGCCGGCGCGCGATTCGGCGGTGTAACCATCGTATTCGGCGAACTGGTGCTCCAGGTCGGCGGCCTTCATGTAGTCGTCTTCGGTCGCTTCCGGATTGGCGTAGATGGCGTCGCGCTCGCTCATGCAGGCCCACATTTCCTCGTGGCCCATCAGCACGACATCGAGAACCCGCATGTCCTCGTAGGCGAACTGGTCCTGCTTCAGGTAGGCCATGCGCTCGAGCTTTTCCTTCGACACGTTGCCGGCGGAAGGCTCGAGGGCGCCGCACAGGATCTTCATGAAGGTCGACTTGCCGGCCCCGTTGGCACCGATCAAGCCATAGCGATAGCCCTCGCCGAACTTGACGTTGACGTTCTCGAACAGGGGCTTGGCCCCGAATTGCATGGTGATGTTGGCGGCGACGAGCACAGGAATTCCGATCTGCAGATAGCGGTAAAACGAAGGGCCGAATTCTACCTTTTTTCAAGCACTTGCGGTGACACGGGCTGGGAATTGTGTTACTTTTGCCAAACTTGTCATTGAAAGAAAATCGGCATGACTCACAGCCATTGCATCGCCATCGTGGACGACAATCTGACGCAGCGCATGATTCTCACCCGCTTGCTGGAAAAGGATTACACCGTCGCCTCCTTCGACAGCGGCTCGAGCTTTCTGGCCAGTGCGGACAGCTTCGATGCCGTGCTGCTCGACATCGACATGCCGGACATCAACGGCTACGACACCTGCCGCCGCTTCCGCGAGCAGCTACGCGGTGCCGACGTACCGATCATCTTCGTCTCCGCCCACGACACCACCCCGGAGCGGGTTGCCGCCTACGAGGCCGGCGGGGACGATTTCCTGACCAAACCGATCGCCGCCCACGAGTTGCGGCACAAGCTGGGCAATGCCATCGAGCTGCGCGAAAAAATGCGCACCCTGGCCAGCCAGTCCACCGATGCCCAGCGCCTCGCCTTCACCGCCATGAGCAGCATGGGCGACCTCGGCGTGGTCATCGAATTCCTGCGCAAGTCGGCCATGGCGACCAGTTACCCGGCCATCGCCACCCGCCTGATGGCGGCCATGAAGGCCTGGGGCCTGCGCGGGGCCGTCGAGGTGCGCGGCCGGCACCAGCAGGTGGCCCTCAATGCCGAGGGGCCGATGACCGCCATGCAGGCAGCCGTGCTGGAGAAGCTGCGCGACATCGGCCGCATCTTCGAAATGGGTTCGCGCGCCGTGATCAATTTCGACAACGTTTCCCTGCTCGTCGAGAACCTGCCCGTGGACGACCCGGACAAGGTCGGCCGCCTGCGCGACCATCTGGCGGTATTGGCCGAAAGTGCCGACATGCGGCTGGCTGCGCTCGATGCCAACAGCGAGCGCGACCTGCAGAAACAGGGCATCGAAGCCGCGCTGGACGAACTGCGGGCGGCCATGCAGCAAGCCGCCCGGCATTCCGGCATCAGCCATCGCCAAGGCCGCTCGGCCGTGCTCGAAAGCATCGAGCAACTGGGCCGCGTCGTTCCCACGCTCGGCTTGACCGAGGTGCAGACCAGCTATCTGAGCGATCTGATCAGCCATGCCGGCGATGAAACCCAGACCTATTTCGACGAAGTCGCCCAGCAGGAAAGCGATTTCGCCGATGTCGCCGCCCGTCTGCAGCGCCTGGCCCAGGCCGATTACCGGCTGTGAGTCTTTCCCGGCGCTGCGGTGTAAGATTTGCAGCCACAACAATAACCCGCGATTGAGATACAGCTCATGGTTCCGCACCTCACCACCGCCCTGACCGGGCCGCTCCTCGAACTGGAACGCCGCTTCCTGGCCGCCAGTCCGCAGATCGAACACTGGCTGCGCGGCCAGTGGCAGGAACACACGCCGCCCTTCTATTCGTCGTGCGACCTGCGCAACTCCGGGTTCAAGCTGGCACCGGTGGACACCAACCTGTTCCCCGGCGGCTTCAACAACCTCAATCCGGCCTTCCTGCCGCTGTGCGTGCAGGCGGCGATGAGCGCCATCGAGAAATTCTGCCCGGATGCGCGCTCGCTGCTGCTCATCCCGGAGAACCACACGCGCAACCAGTTCTACCTGCAGAACGTCGCGCAGATTGCCGCCATCCTCAAGCAAACCGGTTTGACCGTACGCCTCGGCTCGCTGAACCCGGAAATCACCCGGCCGACGACCGTCGAATTACCGAACGGCCAGAGCCTGCTGCTCGAACCGCTGGTCCGCACCCCCTACCGGCTCGGGCTGGACGGCTTCGACCCCTGCGCCATCCTGCTCAACAACGACCTGTCGGCCGGCATTCCGGCCATCCTGCAGGGCCTGCAGGACCAGGTCGTGCTGCCGCCGGTGCACGCCGGCTGGGCGGTGCGCCGCAAGTCCAACCATTTCGCCGCCTACGACCAGGTGGCCAACGATTTCGCCAAGGCCATCGGCATCGATCCGTGGCGCATCAATCCCGCCTTCTCGGTCTGCCGCAGCATCAACTTCCACGAGCGCCAGGGCGAGGAATGCCTGGCCGCCAACGTCGCCGCCGTGCTCGACATCGTCAGGGAAAAGTACCGCGAATACGACATCGACGAGACGCCTTACGTCGTGGTCAAGGCCGATGCCGGCACCTACGGCATGGGCGTCATGACGGTGCGCAATGTGGACGAGGTCATCGCCCTCAACCGCAAGCAGCGCAACAAGATGAGCGTGGTCAAGGAAGGCCTGGAGGTCAGCGAGGTGCTGATCCAGGAAGGCGTCCATTCCTTCGAGACGCTGAACGAGGCGGTGGCCGAACCGGTGATCTACATGATCGACCGCTACGTGGTGGGCGGCTTCTACCGCGTGCACACCGGGCGCGGCAAGGACGAGAACCTCAACGCACCGGGCATGCATTTCGAGCCGCTGGCCTTCGAGACCGGCTGCAACCTGCCCGACTACCGCTGCGGCAACCCCGATTCGCCCCCCAACCGCTTCTACGCCTACGGCGTGGTCGGTCGCCTGGCCTGCCTGGCGGCGGCCATCGAACTCGAGCGCACGGCGCCCGAAGCCGACGAGGCCTGACCCGCAGCGTGGCCCAGCAACTGCATTTTGAACGGCACCTGCTCGGCGGCAGCAGCCAATCCCTGAAACTGGCATTCATCATCGATCCGCTGGCCGACCTCAAGGCCTGGAAGGATTCCTCGGTGGCCATGATGCGCGCCGCCGAAAAACACGGCCACGACGTATTCGCCATCGAGGCCTCGACGCTGGCCTGGCGCAAGCCGGACAGCGCCCATGCCGGCGGCGTCTCCGGCGAGGCCATGCACCTGCTGCTGCGCCCGGACGACCATGACTGGTATCGTGAAACCGGGCGCGAGCGACAGCCGCTGCGTGCCTTCGACGCGGTGATCATGCGCAAGGATCCGCCCTTCGACTTCGAATACCTGACCGCCACCTGGCTGCTCGAACGGGCCGAGGCCGACGGCGTGCGTGTCGTCAACCGGCCGCGCGCCCTGCGCGACCACTCGGAAAAGCTGGCGATCATGGATTTTCCCGACTTCGCGCCGCCCACCGTGGTCAGCCGCGAAGCAGTGCAGATCCACCATTTCATCGACGAGCAGCGCGACGTCATCCTCAAGCCGCTCGATGGCATGGGCGGCAGCCAGATTTTCCGCGTCCATCGCCACGACCCGAACCGCAACGTGATTGTCGAAACGCTGACCCTGGATGGCACGCGGACCATCATGGCGCAGCGCTACCTGCCGGAAATCTCGGCTGGCGACAAACGCATCCTGCTCATTGCCGGCAAGCCGGTACCGTGGTGCCTGGCACGCATCCCCAAGGCCGGCGAAACGCGCGGCAACCTGGCAGCCGGCGGCACCGGCGTCGTCCAGGAGCTCTCCGCCGACGACCGGCGGATCGCCGAGGCGCTGGGCCCGGTGCTGTTCAAGCGCGGCTTGGTGTTGGTCGGCCTCGACGTCATTGGCAGCCACCTCACCGAAATCAACGTCACCAGCCCGACCTGCATGGTCGAGATTCGCCAGCAATCGGGTTTCGACGCGGCCAGCGCCTTCATTTCCGCCCTCGAGCACTTGTGCGGCCTGGCCTGACGCTGTTCCTGCTCGGCCTGGCCACTCTTCTGCTGGCCGCGTGCAGCCGCACGCCGTTGCAGGAGCAGCAGGCCTACGTGTTCGGCACCCGTGTCGAGGTCATCGTCGTCGGCAACGACCCGGAGCAGGGACGCCAGGCCATCGCCGCCGTACTGCGTGAATTCGACCGCCTGCACCGGCGCTATCACGCCTGGCAGCCCTCCGAACTGAGCGCATTGAACGCGGCCATGGCAGCCGGCCGGGCGCATGCCGTCACGCCCGAACTGGCTGCCTTCATCGACGAGGCGCAGGCCCTGGCCAAACAGGGCGACTACTTGTTCGACCCCGGCATCGGATCGCTGATTCAGCTTTGGGGCTTTCAGGCCGACGAGTTCAAGGCCGAATTGCCATCGGAAAGCGACATCAGTGACTGGCTGCTCAGCCGGCCCTCCATTGCCGACATCGCCATCGACGGCACCACCCTCCGCAGCCGCAACCGCAACGTCGCCCTCGATTTCGGCGGTTACCTGAAGGGCGTCGCCCTCGACCGGGCAGCGGCCATCCTGCGCGACATGGGCATCCGCAATGCGCTGATCAACATCGGCGGCAACGTGATGGCCCTGGGCAGCAAGGAGGGCAGGAAATGGCGGGTCGGTATCCAGCACCCCCGCCAGGCCGGGCCGCTGGCCACCGTGGCGCTCGACGACGGCGAAGCCATCGGCACCTCCGGCGACTACCAGCGTTTCTTCGAAGTCGATGGCCGGCGCTATGCCCACCTGCTCGACCCGCGCACCGGCTACCCGGTTCGCCACACGCAGGCAGTCACCGTGCTGATTCCCGCCGGCGCCCGGGCCGGCACGCTGTCCGACGCGGCCTCCAAGCCGATCTTCATTGCCGGCCCGGACGGCTGGCGCGACATGGCCCGCCGCCTGGCCGTCGGTCTCGTCCTGCGCGTCGATGCCGACGGCCGTATCTTCGCCAGCGAAGCCCTGCACAAACGTCTTGAATACCTGGGCAAGGCACCGGAAATCGTCGTCGTTCAATAGCTTGGGAGCATAATCCCTTGACAGGCCGGGAGGCCGGCCGTATATCTCGACCCGTTGCTGCGCCACAATAAAAATCCGGTTCCGAGGAACAGCCAGCACTCAATCACCAAACAAGGGAGGAGGAATGCTGCGTGGCGTTTCCTTCAAGCAGCCGGGGTTTGCCAACAGTCTGATACTGCGTATCGGGCTGCTCATCGTGCTGGCGCTAGGCGCCTTCAGCTTTGCCCTCTATCACCTGATCGGCCAGCCGACCGTCGACCGCTTGGCCAAGGCCCAGATGGAACTGGCGGCCGAACAGCTCGAAGCCCGTTTCGGCAGCCTGCTCAAGACCGTCGAGGTGACCCTGCGCAGTAGCCAGGGCTGGGGCAAGCATGCCGATATCGACCATGACGAGCTGCTGCGCTTCAACGAGTTCTTCTTCCCCATCATCGCCAACCACGATGAAATCACCTCGGTCATTTTCGCCCACGAATCGGGCCGCGAGATCCTGCTGCTGATGGGCGAGCAGGGGCGCTGGATCAACCGCATATCCAATCCCGCAGCCTGGGGCCGGCAAACCTACTGGATTACCTGGAACGCCGACTGGCAGATCGAAAGCGTCGCCATGCACGAGCGTGACTACGACGCGCGCGAACGCCCGTGGTTCAAGGGTGCCATGACCCTGCCCGATGACCGGACGGTGTTCTGGACCGAGCCCTACATCTTCTTCACGACCAAGGAACCGGGCATTACGGCCGCCATGCGCTGGCAGGCAGCCGATGGTTCCAGCTATGTGATCGGCCACGATGTCCGCCTCCTCGACATCGCCGAATTCACCACCCGCATGGCGTTCAGCCCGCAGGGCAAGGCCGCGCTCTTCCTCAAGGAGGGCCGCCTGATCGCCCCGCCGCGCGACCCGCGCTTCGCCGACCGCCAGGCGATCGCCGCAACCCTGCTCAAAACACCGGAAGAACTCGATCTGCGCGAACTGGCCACGGCCTTCCAGGCGTGGCAGGCCAACCCCGAGCCAAGACATGGCCTGCACAGCCACCGCCAGGATGATGCCCAGTGGCTCAGCCTGTTCCGGCCGATCAAGGACAACACCAGCGGCGTCTGGCTGGGCATCACGGCCCCGGAAAGCGACTTTGTGCCGATCTCCAGGCAGGATGTGCTGCTGCTCGGCCTGATCATGCTCTCGGCGCTGGCCCTGGGCATGATCGTCGCCATCCGTATCGCCAAACGCTTCGGCGAACCCCTGCAGGCCCTGGCCGAGGAAAGCGCCCGCATCGGCGCCCAGCATCTCGAATCGCCGGTGATCTGCTATGCCCCGTGGGCAGAAGTCCAGCAACTCGCCACCGCCCTCGATACCATGCGCGAACACCTGCGGCAGGCGCATGACGATATCCTGCAAACCAACCTCAATCTGGAAATGACCGTCGCCCGCCGCACGCAGGCGCTGCGCGAGAGCCAGGGCATCGTGCAAAAACGGGAAGCCTTCTTCCGCGCCATTTTCGACAACGCCGCCGTCGGCATCGTCAGCCTCGACCCTGGTCGCAAGCCGGTGCTGGTCAACCCGGCCTTTGCCCGTTTCCTCGACCAGCCAATCGACCATCTGCTCGCCCACCCCGAGGCCATCGCCCTGCCTGCCGCCATCCTCGGCCGCATGAGCGAATGGCTGGCCAATGCGGACCCCGGGCAGGCGCCCAGCCTGCGCCATGAATTCGAGTTCACCGACCGCGCCGGCCAGACGCGTTGGGGGGACGTGCAGATCGCTGCCGTCCATAACGAACAGGGCGAGCTCGACTCGCTGCTGGTTACCGTTCTCGACGTATCCGACCGGCGCAAGATCGAAGCTGAACTGCTCCGCCAGTTCTCTTTCCTGCGCGCCCTGATCGACACCATCCCCAACCCGATTTTCTATCGGGGTGCCGATACCCGGCTGCTCGGCTGCAACCTGGCCTACGAGAATTTTTTTGGCATCGATCGCCGCGATTTCATCGGCAAGCGTGTGCTCGACCTCGACTTTCTACCCGAGGAAATCGCCCAGGTTTGCCAGGCCGAGGACGAACGGATCATTGCCGAGGTGTCCAGTATCAGCCGCGAGATGCAACTGACTGACGCCCATGGCCGGGTGCGCGACACCCTCTACTCGGTAAGCGGTTTCCGGGCACCGGATGGCCGGCCGGACGGCCTGATCGGCGTCATCGTCGACATCTCACCGCTCAAGGAAGCGGAACGGGAAGCCGAACGCGCCCGTGCCGCCGCCGAATCGGCTGCCGCTGCCAAGGCGGACTTCCTGGCCAACATGAGCCACGAGATCCGCACCCCGATGAACGCCATCATCGGCATGACCCACCTCGCCCTGCAGACCGAACTGAGCGACCGCCAGCGCAATTACCTGCGCAAGGTGGACAATGCCGCCAAGGGCCTGCTCGGCATCATCAACGACATTCTCGACCTGTCGAAGATCGAGGCCGGCATGATGCATTTCGAGCAGACGCCGTTCAGCCTCGACGCCATCCTGCTCCACCTCAGCGACCTGTGCGGCATCAAGGCACGCGAACGCGGCCTGGAACTGCTCTACGACATCGCCCCGGATGTGCCCGACCAACTGGTGGGCGACCCCCTGCGTCTCGGCCAGGTGCTGCTCAACCTGGTCGGCAACGCCATCAAATTCACCGAAGCCGGCGAAATCAAGGTCACCGTCAGGCGATTGTGTCAGGCTGAGGGCACTATCGAACTCGCTTTCGAGGTTATCGACAGCGGCATCGGCATGGATGCGGAGCAGCAGCAAAGGCTGTTCGCCGCCTTCACCCAGGCCGATACCTCGACCACCCGCAAATACGGCGGCACCGGCCTCGGCTTGTCCATCTGCAAGCGCATCGTCGATCTGCAGGGCGGCAGCATCAGCGTGAGCAGCCAGCCCGGTATCGGCAGCCGTTTCACCTTCCATCTGCCCTTCGGCCTGGCCGCCGGGCAGGCGGTCATGCCGCAACGCATCGGTCTGCCCAACAACCTGCGCGCCCTCATCGTCGATGACAGCAGCGGTGCCTGCGAAGTCTTCCTGCACATGCTGAAGATGCTCAACATCGAGGGCCGGGCCGTCACCAGCGGCGCCGCTGCCCTCGCCGAGCTGGCCAGCGACGAGCACTACGGCGTGCTGATCATCGACTGGAAAATGCCGGGCATGGATGGTGTCGAACTGCTCGGGCATATCCGCAACCAGCACCCGACCTTGGCCGCCGCCGTCATCATGGCCACCGCCTACGACCACGACGAATTGCTCGCCGCTCTGGGCAAAAATCCCGTTGGCGCCATCCTTGGCAAGCCGGTCACGCCTTCCTCGCTGTTCGACAGCATCATGCTCGCCCTGCATCGCGATAGCGGACAGAGCAGCCCGCCGGAACTGCCGGCCGTCACGCTGTCGGCCCAGTTCGCCGGGCGCCGCGTGCTGCTCGTCGAGGATAACGAGGTCAATCGGGAGCTGGCGGAAGAAATGCTGGGCAATATCGGGCTGACTGTCGATACCGCCGAGAACGGCCAACTGGCCGTCGCCAAGGTCGGCCAGCAGCGCTACGACCTGGTGCTGATGGACTGCCACATGCCGGTCATGGATGGCTATGCGGCAACCGAAGCCATTCGTAGCAATCCCGCCTTCAGCCAGCTACCCATCGTGGCGATGACCGCCAACGCCCTGGCCGGTGACCGCGAGCGCTGCCTGGCAGCCGGTATGAACGACCATATTCCGAAGCCGATCGACGTTGCCGTGCTGCACGCCGCCCTGGCGCGCTGGCTTGGCCTGCCTGTTGCCACCAGCCCAACGACCGGGGCCGCCGGCGCCGATGCGGCAGCGGCCGCCCGGCCGGGCCTTGATACGGCCAGCGCTCTGGCCCGGCTGAGCGGCAACCGGAGCATGTACAACCGCCTGCTCCTCCGTTTCTGCGACAACCAGGCCGATGCCGCCGACAAGCTCGGCGCCGACCTGGCGGCACAGGACCGGGATGCCATGATCCTGCGCGCGCACACCTTGCGCGGCCTGGCCGGCAATATCGGCGCCACCCAGCTTGCCCGCCTGGCCGGTGATATCGAAAACCAGCTCAAGACCAGCCCGCACGCCGATGCTAAGGCGCTGGAATCGCGCCTGGCCGAGTTGCGCCAATGCCTGGCGGAGGTCGTCGCCCAGGCGGCACGATTCGCCCATGAAATGCCGCTCGCCGCCGCTCCGGTGATGAGCGCATTACCCGCCGACGCGGTATCGGAACTGCAGCGCCTTCTGGAAAACGACGACGCACTGGCTGTCCGCCACTTCGAAGGCATTGCCGGGCAACTCCGGCAAATTTTTGCTGCGCATGCGGTCGATCAACTGGCACACCAGATCGACCGTTATGATTTCGACGATGCCAGGGAAACGCTGGCCCAACTGATCCTGCAACGGCAACATGCAGACTAGCCAAGAGAGCGGATAGCCCATGTCCCCCATCCTGCCCAAACAATGCGTCCTGGTCGTCGATGACAGCCCGGAAAACATCGATCTGCTCAGTGAAATCCTGCGCGACGACTACCGCGTCCGGGTCGCCACCTCCGGCGAGAAGGCGCTGAAGATCGTCTATTCCGATGAGCCGCCCGATCTCATCCTGCTCGACATCATGATGCCCGGCATCAGCGGTCTGGAAATCTGCCGCCGCCTCAAGGCCAACCCGGACCGCCGCCGCATCCCGATCATTTTCGTCACCGCCATGAGCAGCACCGAGGACGAACGGCGCGGGCTGGAAATCGGCGCCGTGGACTACATTACCAAGCCGATCAGCCCGCCCATCGTGATGGCCCGGGTACGCACCCACCTCGCCCTCTACGATCAGTCGCGCGAACTGGCCCACATGGTGGCGCAGCGGACAACCGAATTGCTCACCACACGCCAGCAGATCATCCGTCGCCTGGGCCGTGCCGCCGAGTTCAAGGACAACGAAACCGGCAACCATGTGCTGCGCATGAGCCACTACGCCCGCCTGATCGCCCTCGCCCATGGCCTCGGCGAGGAGTCGGCCGGCATCATCTTCAATACTGCCCCGATGCACGATATCGGCAAGATCGGCATCCCCGACGCCATCCTGCTCAAGCCCGGCAAGCTCGATGCGGCCGAGTGGGAGGTGATGTACCAGCACCCGATCATGGGCGCCGAGATCATCGGCAAGCACGACAACGAGCTGCTCGAAACAGCCCGCATCATCGCCCTGACCCATCACGAGAAATTCGATGGCAGCGGCTACCCGCAGGGACTCACGGGCGAGGCCATCCCGCTCGAAGGGCGCATCGTCGCCATCGCCGACGTCTTCGATGCGCTGGTCTCGGTGCGCCCCTACAAGCCCGCCTTGCCGCTGGAAACCGCACTGCAGTATTTCGACGAGCAGAGCGGCCGCCATTTCGACCCCACCCTGCTCGTCGCCTTCAAGAAAGCCCTGCCGGAAATCCTGCGCATCAAGGAAATCTACGCCGACGAAAACGGCGCGCTGACCGATCTCGAATTCCACATCAAGGAAATCTACGATCACAAGGACGACCCGACAGGTTATCCGGAAATCCTGTCGAGCACCGAGGGTGGCCTCGACTAGCCGTGCCGCCTTGGCATGGCAGCAATGACGATGAGCAGCCCGGGTAGCGATCTGCAGCAAGCCGCTGCCTGGCTGCAGGCCGCCGACGGCTTGTTGATCACCGCCGGGGCCGGCATGGGCATCGACTCCGGTTTGCCCGACTTTCGCGGGCCGGGCGGGTTCTGGGCGGCCTATCCGGCCCTGGGCCGGGCCCGGATCGCCTTCGAATCCATTGCCAACCCGGCAGCCTTCGCCAGCGACCCCGCTTTAGCCTGGGGTTTCTACGGCCATCGCCTCGACCTCTACCGCCGCACCGAACCACACGCCGGCTTCCGCCTGCTGCTCGGCATAGCGGCCCAAAAGCCGCATGGTGCCTGGGTTTTCACCAGCAACGTCGATGGCCAGTTCGCGAAGGCCGGCTTTGCAGCCGGGCGGATCTGCGAAATCCACGGCTCGATTCATCACCTGCAGTGCAGCCGCCCCTGTTGTGACGCGATCTGGTCAGCCGCAGCATTTCGCCCCGAGGTGGACGAGGCGCGTTGCCATCTGCGCAACGACGCACCGCTTTGCCCGCGCTGTGCTGCCGTCGCGCGCCCCAACATATTGATGTTCAACGACTGGAATTGGGTGGAGCGGCGCACGGCGCTGCAATACCAGCGCCTGCGCGACTGGCTGGATTCAGTGGAACGGCTGGTGTGCATCGAACTGGGTGCCGGCACGCACATCCCCACCGTCCGGCGCTTCTCGGAACAGGCCGGCGGCCGACTGATCCGCATCAATCCACTGGAAGCGGCGCTGCCTGACCCGGCCAGCGGCCTGTCGCTGCCACTGGGGGCCCTCGCCGGCTGCCAGGCGCTGGCGGACTACCTGCCGCAGCCGGCAGAGCCAGGCACTACTTGACCAGCGTCACCGGCAGGGTGGCGAGATGAATTACCTTGCGGGCAACGGATCCGAGTACCAGCCCGGCCAGCATACCCTTGCCGCTACAGCCCATGGCGATGGCCTCGCAGCCCAATTCGGCTGCCTTGGCGACGATGGTTTCGGCCACCTCGCCCAGTACGACATGCACCTCGTGCGGGGTGCCCGACGCCTTGAGGATGGCATGGGCTGACTTGAGTGTCTCCAGGCCGCGCGCATGCAGGTGTGACTGGATCGCCTCCGGCTCCATGCCGTGCGTTTGCCAGGGCGTCGGTGCCGCCTCGACATGCAGCAAACAGACCTGGGTATCGGGAAAAGTCGCTACGACGTAGGCAACGGCGCGATCGGACATCGCCGATCCATCGACAGGAACCAGAATCCTTTTCATGAACATACTCCCGGTCAAATGCTATTTGACCAGCATGTCACTCCGCCTGGCGGGAATCAACCACTATCGTCACCGGCCCGTCATTGACCAGACTGACCTGCATGTCCGCGCCGAAAATGCCCGTTGGCACCGGCTTGCCCAGCTCGGCCGATAAGCGGGCGACGAAGCGCTCGAATAGCGGCTGCGACACGTCGCCGCGTGCCGCCCTGCTCCACGAAGGCCGATTGCCCTTCTTGAGCGAAGCGAACAGCGTGAATTGCGATACGGCAAGAATTTCGCCATCGGCATCCAGCACGCTGCGATTCATCACCCCGCTGTCGTCGGCCATGATGCGCGTGCGGACGATCTTGCCGGCCATCCAGGCCAGGTCGGCCTCGTCATCCGCTTCCTCGAAACCGGCGAGAACGAGCAGGCCAGGACCGATTTTGCCCACCGTTTCACCGGCCACCGCCACCGCTGCCGCGCGTACGCGCTGGATCACCACCCGCATGCCGTGTGCCGCTCAGGCAGTGGCCGCCAGGGCCTGGCGCAGGCGTGCAGCGTAGCCTTCCAGCGTGTCGCGTGCCGGATCCTTGCGCGGCCAGGAGAGGGCGATACCGTCGTCGCCATGACGGGGCACGACATGCAGGTGAAAGTGGAAAACCGTCTGGTCGCCTTCCTTGCCGTTGGCTTGCAGCAAGGTCAGTCCGGGTGGATCGAAGGCATCCTTCACCGCCTGCGCCACCCGTTGCGCCGTGCGCATGGCCGCCGCCGCTTCGTCCGGCGTCAGATCGAGCAGCGTCTCGGCGTGACGCTTGACGGTCACCAGGGTATGGCCCGGATTGACCTGGCCAAGATCCATGAAGGCCAGGGTCTGCTCATCCTCATACACCTTGGAGGCAGGGATTTCGCCGGCGATCAGGCGACAGAAGATGCATTGGCCGGGTGGCGAGGTATCGATGAATTTGGGCATGTCCGCAGGTACAAGAAAAAGGCCAGCCGGAAATCGGCTGGCCTGCATTGTGGCGTTACGCTGCGGAATCGGTCAAATATCGATCCGCGCGTTCAGCGCATTGGTTTCGATGAAGGCCCGACGCGGTTCGACCAGTTCGCCCATCAGCGTGGTGAAGATTTCGTCGGCCGCGATGGCGTCGTCGATCTGCACGCGCAGCAGGCGACGGACCTTGGGGTCCATGGTGGTTTCCCACAACTGCTCGGGGTTCATTTCGCCCAGACCCTTGTAGCGCTGCTTGCTGATGCCGCGTTCGACTTCGTTGAGCAGCCACTTCATGGCATCGCCGAAGTTGGTCACGACCTGTTTCTTCTCGCCGCGCGCCATCACGGCACCAGCCCCGAACAGGCCGGCCAGGGTTTCGGCCGTGCGCTTGAGTTGCAGGAAGTCGCCGGAGAGCAGCAGATCCTCGTCGATCAGGCCAACTTTCAGGTTGCCGTGGTGCATGCGCTCGATACGGAGAATCCAGCGTTCCTGGATGTCGTCGAACCTGGGCACGATGCGCGTCCCGGCAGAAATATGGGCAGCAATCAGTTCACCGCTGGCGCGGGCCTTGTCCTCGCTGGACAGGTCGATGGTCAGGTTGTGGCGAACGATGGACTGCAGCACTTCCGGATTGATGATGTGCGACAGGCGTTCGATCACCGCTTCGGTCGCCAGCCAGGAACGGGCCAGCGCCTCCAGGGCCGGGCCGCTGATGCCGTCGGCACCGGCGCGCGGCGTCAGCACGGCCTCGTCGAGGGCCATGTTGAGCAGGAATTGGTTGTATTCCTGGTCGTCCTTCAGGTAGCGCTCGGTCTTGCCGTGCTTGACCTTGTAGAGCGGCGGCTGGGCGATGTAGATGTAGCCGCGCTCGACCAGTTCCGGCATCTGGCGATAGAGCAGCGTCAGCAGCAGCGTGCGGATGTGGGCGCCATCGACGTCCGCGTCGGTCATGATGATGATGCGGTGGTAGCGCAGCTTCTCGACGTTGAAATCGTCCTTGCCGATGCCGGTACCGAGCGCGGTGATCAGGGTGACGATCTGCTCGGAGGAAATCAGCTTGTCGAAACGCGCCTTCTCGACGTTGAGCACCTTGCCGCGCAGCGGCAGGATAGCCTGGAACTTGCGGTCGCGACCCTGCTTGGCGGAACCGCCGGCGGAGTCACCCTCGACGATGTAGATTTCGCACAACGCCGGGTCCTTTTCCTGGCAATCCGCCAACTTGCCGGGCAGGCCGACACCATCCAGCACACCCTTGCGCCGCGTCATTTCGCGGGCGCGACGGGCAGCTTCACGAGCACGGGAGGCTTCGACGATCTTGCCGCAAATCATCTTGGCATCGACCGGACGTTCCAGCAGGAAGTCGGCCAGTTTCTGGGCAACCACTTCTTCCACCGCCGGGCGGGCTTCGGACGACACCAGCTTCATCTTGGTCTGCGACGCAAACTTGGGATCGGGCATTTTGACCGACAGCACGCAGGCCAGGCCTTCGCGCATGTCGTCGCCGCTAATGTCGACCTTGGCCTTCTTGGCGATCTCGTTTTCGTCGATGTACTTGTTGATGACGCGGGTCATCGCGGCACGCAAACCGGTCAGGTGGGTGCCGCCGTCCGATTGCGGGATGTTGTTGGTGAAGCAGAGCACCTGTTCCTGATAGGAATCGTTCCACTGCATCGCCACTTCGACGCCGATGGTGATGCCGGTATCGCTGGCGCCCTGGCCTACCTTGGCTTCGCCCGCCGAATAGAAAATGGTCGGATGCAGGACCGACTTGGTGCGATTGATGTATTCGACGAAGCTCTGCACGCCACCGGCAAAGGCGAACAGTTCTTCCTTGCCCGCCCGTTGGTCGATCAGCTTGATGCTGACGCCGTTGTTCAGGAAGGACAATTCACGCAGGCGCTTGGCCAGGATTTCGTAATGGAATTCGACGTGGCCGAAAATTTCGTCATCAGCCAGGAAATGCACTTCGGTGCCGCGCTTCTCGGTCTCGCCAATGATTTTCAACGGCGATACGTCGAAACCGTCGCGCGTTTCGATAGCCCGATCGACCGGCACGCCACGGCAGAATTCCATGAAATGCTTCTTGCCGTCACGGCGGATGGTCAGGCGCAGGAACTTCGACAGCGCATTGACACAGGAAACGCCAACGCCGTGCAGGCCGCCCGATACCTTGTAGGAGTTCTGGTTGAACTTGCCGCCGGCGTGCAGTTCCGTCAATGCGATTTCGGCTGCAGAACGCTTGGGCTCGTGCTTGTCGTCCATCTTGACGCCGGTCGGGATGCCGCGACCGTTGTCGGTGACGGAAATCGAGTTGTCCGTGTGAATGGTGACCACGATGTCGTCGCAATGCCCGGCCAGGGCTTCGTCGATGGAGTTGTCGACAACTTCGAAGACCAGGTGATGCAGGCCGGTACCGTCCGAGGTATCGCCGATGTACATGCCGGGGCGCTTGCGCACGGCCTCCAGACCTTCGAGGATCTGGATGCTCGATTCGCCGTAAGCCGGCGAGGCGCTTTGCGGGACGTTCTCTTCACTCATTGTTTTGGTTCCACGTGAAACTGCAAAAGGTCTGCCCGGCTGGGCAGACCTTCTTTCGATTACTGCTTGAAAATCAGATGCGCATCGGCATCACGACGTACTTGAAGCGATCATTACCCGGCAGGGTGATCAGGGCGCTCGAGTTGGCGTCGTTGAAACTCCACTGAATTTCGTCGGCATGCACGTTGTTCAGCACATCGAGCAGATAACCAACATTGAAGCCGACATCGATGATGTCGCCGTTGTAATCGACTTCGATTTCTTCCTGCGCTTCTTCCTGTTCGGCATTGGCGGCAATCAGCTTCAGGCTGTTGTCGCCGAGCACCACGCGCACGCCGCGGAATTTCTCGTTGGTCAGGATGGCAGCACGCTGCATGGCCTGCATCAGCGTCTGGCGGCCGACCTTCATGTGGTTTTTCAGGGTGGCCGGAACCACCCGCTCGTAATCCGGGAACTTGCCGTCGATCAGCTTGGAAACCAGCACGACGGAACCAAAGGCGAAGCGCACCTGGTTCGACGTCAGGGTGATGTTCAGCGCATCGTCGGTATCGACCAGCAGACGGTTCAGTTCGAGCACGGTCTTGCGCGGCAGGATCATTTCCTGACGCGGCAGCTCGGTTTCGATCGCCACGCTGGCGAAGGCCAGGCGGTGACCATCGGTGGCAACGGCACGCAGCTCCGTTCCTTCAACCAGTAGCAGCAGGCCGTTCAGGTAGTAGCGAACGTCCTGGGCAGCCATCGCATATTGGGTCTTGGCCAGCAGCTGACGGAAGGCCTTTTGCGAAATGGAGAACTGCTTGGTTTCACCTTCGCTGATCGTCATGCGCGGAAAATCATCAGCCGGCAGGGTCTGCAGGCTGAAACGGCTCTTGCCGCCACGCACTTGCAGGCGCTTGTCTTCCAGGAGCAGGCTGACCTCGGTGGTATCCGGCAGCGAACGCAGGATTTCCTGCAGTTTGCGTGCCCCGACTGTAACCGCGCCATCGCCGTCACCACCGGCACCCTGGGTAGTCGTGGTGATCTGGATTTCGATGTCCGTCGCCAGCAAGGTCAGGCGATCGCCCTTCTTTTCCAACAGCACGTTGGACAGGATGGGCAGGGTATGACGGCGTTCAACAATTCCCGACACAGACTGCAGCGGGGCAAGAAGCGTGTCTCTTTGGGTTTTAATAAGAACCATAAATTAAATTCCTTTATAGACTATATCGGGAACAATTCTGTGGATAACTAGAAATTTCGTTTTTATTTCAGTGTATTGAATCGGGTTTTGCCGTCTGCGAAAGTCTCTGGATTGCCTGTGGATGAAATCCGGATAATTTTCCCACAAAGCAGGTTTCACCAGATGACTCACAAAGCACGGACAGCTTGTTCACAGCTTTATCGACAGCCTCACCCTTTCAATACTTGCAGCAAGACATGCAAATCGTGGTTCAGCTCGTTTTCCTTGCTGCGCAGGCTGTCGATGGTCTTCACGGCATGAATGACCGTGGTGTGGTCACGACCGCCGAAGGCATCGCCAATTTCAGGAAAACTGTGCGATGTCACTTCGCGGCATAGCCACATCGCTACCTGGCGCGGCCGGGCGATGGCCCGTGTCCGCTTCTTGGAGAACAGGTCGGCAACCTTGATCTTGTAGTAATCGGCGACAGTCTTCTGGATGTTGTCGATACCGACGTTGCGCACCGAGCCGATGACATCCTTGAGCGCTTCCTTGGCCAGATCCAGGGCGATAGCCCGGCCATGGAAGGATGAATAGGCCAGCACCTTCTTCAGGGCGCCTTCCAGTTCGCGCACGTTGGAGCGCAAATGCTTGGCAATGAAGAAAGCCACTTCGTCGTCGAGCTGTATGCCTTCCGCTTCGGCCTTCTTTTTCAGGATGGCGACACGCATTTCCAGTTCGGGTGGCTCGATCTGCACGGTCAGACCCCAGTCGAAGCGGGTCACCAGACGATCGTCCAGACCGTTGATGTCCTTCGGATAGGTGTCGCAGGTGATGATGATCTGCTTGCGTGCCTCGATCAGCGCGTTGAACAGGAAGAAGAACTCCTCCTGCGAGCGGTTCTTGCCATTGAAGAACTGCACATCGTCGAGCAGCAGCACGTCGAGCGAGCGATACATCCGCTTGAAGGTATCGAAGGATTTTTGCTGGTAGGCACGCACCACGTCGGAGTAATAATCCTCGGCATGAACATAGCGGACGACCTTTTCCGGGTTCTCCGCCATGATGGTATTGCCGATGGCGTGGATCAGGTGAGTCTTGCCGAGGCCGGCGCCGCCATAGATGAATAGCGGGTTGTAGGCACCGCCCGGGTTGTGCGCCACCTGCACGGCTGCCGCCCGAGCCAGGTCGTTGGCCTTGCCGACGACGAGGTTGTCGAAGGTGAAGGTCGGAAAGAGACGGGATTTTTCGTAATTACTCTTGCGAGCACCCGGTTTTTCCTGGGCACTACCCTTCCGTTCGACCGGGGTGCCGGGTTTGGCCGCTACGGTCTCGACCGTTGCCGTGTTGGTCTCGACACGGGCCGGCGCCGCCTTGCCGCTACCAATGACCAGGGCAATGGTGACCGGACCGGAAAAAAAATTGCGGCTGTAGTCCTCGATGCGCGAAAGATAGCGGTCACGAACCCATTTCAGGATGAAGCCATTGGGTGCGATCAGGCGCAGCCCATTTTCAAGCGCCGAGGCTTCGCCTTCCAGGCGCAGCGGCTTGATCCAGGTGTTGAATTGCTGCGCGGGCAATTCCTGCTCGAAGCGTTGCAAACAGGATTCCCAGAAACCGGCCATCGACGAAAACACTCCTCCCCGCGCAGTCGATACAAGGCTCGATGGCGGTTATTAGATATTTGATTTATCTGATATTTTTGGTCTCGCCTGAAGCCGGACACGGGCTGGCGAACAGTCAATTTTACCCCCCATCCAAAAAGTTATCCACAGCTTTGGAAAATAATTAGTCTTGACAAAGCAGGTCGATAGCGCGTCTAATCGCGTGTTTTTCTTAGCACATCAAGGGATTACAACATGAAACGCACGTATCAACCGTCGGTCGTGCGCCGCAAGCGCACCCATGGCTTCCTGGTCCGTTCGCGCACCAAGGGCGGCCGTGCCGTTCTCGCCGCTCGCCGCGCCAAGGGCCGCAAGCGTCTGGCTGTTTAAGCCGGAATCCGGCGAGGTGAATCAATGCTTCGCCAGACGCTATCGCCTGACCAAAACGGATGAATTTTCATCCGTTTTTGGTTTCAGGAGGGCGATTCGTGGCAAGTTGCTGATGTTGCATTATCAGCCGCGTCCCGAAGGCATGACTGAACCTAGGCTCGGCCTGGTCGTCGGCAAGAAGTTGCTCAAGCATGCGGTCGATCGCAACCGGCTCAAGCGCATCGTGCGCGAGCAGTTCAGGTTGCGGCGGGCCAGTCTGCCGGGTGTAGACCTTGTTGTCCGGCTGGCTGTGAAGCCCAAGCCACTCGACGGCAAGCAGATTGCCGACGACATCGTCGCCCTGTTCGACAAGCTGCAAAGGCCCCGGCCGAAGCGGGAGAATTGATGAAGCGCCTGTTGATCGGCCTGGTTCGCGTCTATCAGTATGCGATCAGCCCATTTCTCGGACGCCGATGCCGGTATTTTCCCAGTTGTTCGGAATATGCCGTTGAAGCAGTACAGAAATACGGTGCCTGCAAAGGTGGCTGGCTGGGTGCCAAACGCATCTGCCGCTGCCACCCCTGGCATCCTGGCGGGTATGATCCTGTACCCTGACTCAAGAATATTTTCGTAGGCCGTTCATGGATACTCGACGCCTGATCCTGGTTTTGATCTTCACGTTCTCCAGCTTCATGCTGTGGGAAAACTGGCAGAAGTACAACCAGCCAAAACCCGCCGTGGAAACAGCAGCGGCCGGCCAGGCTGCCGGCAGTGCACCGGTTCCGTCGGCCAGCCTGCAGGGCAGGGCCGCCCCGGTTTCACCGACTGCCTCCATTCCGGCTTCAACAGCCGAAACCTTTACCGTCAGCACTGATCTGCTGAAGGCGACCATTTCCACGCAAGGCGGCGATCTGGTCAGCCTGGAACTGCTGAAATACAAGGAACACGACGACAAGGCACGAAACTTCGTCCTGTTCGATGCCAAGCATCAATACATGGCGCAGGGCGGCCTGATCGGCGAAGGTTTGCCGACCCATCGTTCGACCTTCACCCGCGTCGCAGGCGCTTCCGAGCTGGCTGAAGGCGCAAACGAACTGAAGGTTCGCCTGGAAACCGCCGAGCAGAACGGCATCAAGGTGGCCAAGGTGCTGACCTTCAAGCGTGGTTCCTACCTGATCGATGTGAACTGGGAAATCGCCAACGGCAGCGACAAGGCGATTGCTCCGCACGCTTACTTCCAGTTGCAACGCAATGACGTGGCGCCGGCAGGCGAGACAGCGATGGTATCGACCTTCACCGGTCCGGCCGTATTTACCGAGACCGAGAAGTACCAGAAGGTCGATTTCAGCGCCATTGCCGACAACAAGGCCAAGTTCGCCAAGACGGCCGACAACGGCTGGCTGGCCATGGTCCAGCATTACTTCGTCGCCGCCGTGGTACCCAAGGACAATACCCCGCGCGAGTTCTACATGCGCAAGCTGGAAGGCAGCAACATCTTCCAGGCTGGCGTGATCGTGCCGGTCGCCGACATTGCGCCGGGCGCCAAGGGCGAGACGGCTGTCGGCCTCTACGCCGGCCCGCAGGAACAGTCCGCGCTCAAGCAGGTAGCCTCCGGCCTCGACCTGGTGGTCGACTACGGCTGGCTGACCGTCGTCGCCGCACCGATCTTCTGGGCGCTGGAAGCCATCCACAAGCTGGTCGGCAACTGGGGCTGGGCGATTGTCGTCCTGACCATTGGCATCAAGGCCGTGTTCTATCCGCTGTCTGCCGCTTCCTACAAGTCGATGGCCAAGATGAAGCTGCTCACGCCGCGCCTGATGCAGTTGAAGGAGCGCTTCGGCGACGACAAGCAGCGCCTGAACCAGGAAATGATGAAGCTGTACCAGACGGAGAAGGTCAATCCGCTTGGCGGCTGCCTGCCCATCCTGATCCAGATTCCGGTCTTCATCGCGCTCTACTGGGTGCTGCTCGGTGCGGTCGAAATGCGCGATGCGCCGTGGATCGGCTGGATCACCGACCTGGCTTCGCCGGACCCCTACTTCATCCTGCCGGTCATCATGATGGCGTCGATGTTCATCCAGACCAAGCTCAACCCGACGCCGCCGGATCCGATCCAGGCCAAGGTCATGATGGCCATGCCGCTGATCTTCGGTGTGATGTTCTTCTGGTTCCCGGCCGGTCTGGTTCTCTACTGGGTGGTCAACAACGTGCTGTCCATCGCCCAGCAGTGGCAGATCACCCGCATGATCGACGCCGGTAGCAAGGCTGCCAACGATGCGAAAGCCTGAGGTGTGAACAAGGGCACCATCGCCGCCATCGCCACGGCCCCCGGTCGTGGTGGTGTCGGCGTCATCCGCATCTCGGGCAGCAATTTGCTGCCCTTTGCTTTTGCGCTGACCGGCAAGTCACCCAAGCCCCGTTACGCGACGCTGGCCAACTTCCTGGCGGCAGACGGCAGCACCATCGACACTGGCTTGCTGCTCTACTTTCCCAATCCCCATTCCTTTACCGGCGAGGATGTCCTCGAACTGCAGGGCCATGGCGGCCCGGTCGTCCTGCAACTGCTGCTCGCCCGCTGCCTGGATCTTGGCGCCCGGCTGGCCGAACCTGGCGAATTCAGCCGACGTGCCTTCCTCAACGGCAAGATGGACCTTGCCCAGGCCGAGGCGGTTGCCGACCTGATCGACGCTGCAACGGCCAGTGCTGCCCGTTCGGCGGTGCGTTCGTTGCAGGGCGAGTTCTCGCGCGCCATCGGCGAACTGAACGAGGAACTGATCAACCTGCGCATGCTGGTCGAGGCGACGCTGGACTTCCCCGAGGAAGACATCGACTTCCTCAAGGCTGCCGATGCCTTTGGCCGCCTGGAAAGGCTGCAACGGAAGCTGGCCGAGATCTTCGACCGGGCCGGCCAGGGCAAGCTGCTGCAGGCTGGCCTGCATGTCGTGCTGGCGGGCCAGCCGAATGTCGGCAAGTCCTCGCTACTCAACCGCCTGGCCGGCGACGACCTGGCCATCGTCACGCCGATTGCCGGCACGACACGCGACGCCCTGCGCTCGACCATCCAGATCGAGGGAATCCCGCTGCA
>JADHEF010000571.1_pt1 | contig 35881 bp, 31 predicted proteins | sample 8952391 | NCBI WGS metagenome assembly JADHEF01 (sample SAMN16124439, study PRJNA663245) | bioreactor sludge metagenome | isolation source: sludge (nitrite) | place: India:Bengaluru | collected 2019-02-28 | reverse complement strand
CGCCGCCGCCGCCCGCGCCGCCGCCGCCGCCCGCCCGGCCCGCGCCGCCCGCGCCGCCGCCAAGCTGTCCGGCGGGCACGAGCACGGAGGCACCCCACACCATGTCATTGTCGGACACGATGGACAGGGGGCGGGTGCCGGTGACCGTGATGTCAACCCCCTCGGGGACGTTGAGGTGGTCGAAATAAAAAACGGCCACTTCACCCTGGCCGTAATTTATCGCAACACCCGTGTATGTTGTTGTGCCGTTGACCACAAAGGTCGGGTTGGCGCCGCCGGCATTCCTCGTGTTGATGGTCACCCAGTCTCCCGGGGCGAGAACCACCCTGCCCAGCGAGGGGGAGCCGCTGTTTTTGTACAGGTCGTCAAGCGTGGCGGCCTGCGCGCCTGTGGCGCAAAGAAAAGCGCACAGCATCATTCCGGCCGCGGCAAGGGAAACTCCGAAGAATCGTGCGGCCGGGGAAGTGGTGGATGTTTGCATTAGTTCGCATTCTCCTTTTGATCGGAACGGGTGCGGGAAAATACCGCGCAACTCCGGGCCAGTGTGCGGCCCGTTCGTTGTTGGAAACCAAGGGAGGGGATTCGATGGCGGGAAAGGACGGGGATGGAGGGGGTGGATGCGTGGCGGTTGGGAAAAAGCGCCGCTTTCCCCCCGGTGCACGCCATCCATTTTTTCACCACGGTTTTCCTTGTGCGTTGCAAGGCCAACTGATGTGCGCCTCAAAAAACATAAGGACAAAAAAAATTGAATATGGGTTGTGTGGAAACACGGCCCATTCAAAATAAGTGCTGTGCTCTAGTCAAATCATAGGTTGTAAACAACTTTTTTTCAACAAAAATATTAGTGGAAACGGCTGGTCATCGTTTTTTTTGCGCGCCATATTCGCATTTTTTTGTTTATTTCATATATGCGTGCGTTGTTGTCCACAACGGCGCGCCTGCCCCGGTGGGGAAGGATGGAGCGGCGGGGCGGCGCGCGTGTACAATACAGGCCATGGAATAGCCCCGCCGGAAGGGGCTGTTCCCTAACGCGCCCCATCCCGGGTTTCCTTTTTTGAAAGAGCGCCATGCAAAAACGAGCCGACAAGGGCCTGTTGCACATTTCCAGCCTCTATGAGTGGGCCCAGCGCATGTACAGTGCCGTGCCGTACAAGTATATGCGCTCCGGCTACGCCTTCCCCGCCTGGCACTACTATTTCGAGGTGACGCGCCGCTGCAACCTGCGCTGCAAGATGTGCCAGTACATTGACTTTCTTGAAAACGTGCCGACCCGGAAACAGATGGAGGGTGAGCTGTCCACGGAGGAATGGCACCGGGTGATTGACCAGGTGCAGCGCTTCAGCCTCATCACCTTCACCGGCGGCGAGCCCTTTGTGCGCAAGGATTTCATGGAACTGCTCACCCACGCCTCGTCGCGGGCGCGCACCCATTTCGTGTCGAACACAACCATGCTGCCGGAGGACCGGGCGGAGGCCGTGGTGGCCCTGGCGCCGCGGCGCATCGGCGGGCTCGGCTTCAATTTCGCCGGCACCTCCCTTGAGGGGCCGGGCGACCGCCACGACGAGATACGGCGGCTGCGCGGCGCCTTCGAAAGATCCATGTCCGGCATCCGCATGCTGCGGAAGCACCGCGACGCCTCCGGCAGGGCCTGCCCCATGATTCACGTCACCACGGTCATCCAGAAGGACAACGTGGACGTCCTTCACCACATGCCGGCGGTGATCGCCGGGTCCGGTGCGGACGTGCTGAACCTCGTGACGGAAACGCGCATGCACGACTTGCCCGGCCTCGGGGAGGTGGATCCCGCCTCCTTCAGCACCACGGACATCAACTGGCCGCGCATTGACCCGAAGGCGCTGGCCGAAGCGCTGGACCGCACCGAGGCGGCCGCGCGCGACGCGGGCATCGAGCTGCGCCTGCCGCGCATGCCCCGGAGCGAACTCATCGCCTACTACGACACGGGCATCAACCTGAGGAACTACGAGTGCCGCAACGCCTGGAACACCCTCATCATCGGCAGGCAGGGCAACGCCTACCCCTGCTGGATCGTGAAGGTCGGCAATGTGCGCGAACAGAGCCTCAGGGAAATATGGAACGGCATGGTGATGCGCGGATTCCGCCAGACCTGCCAAAAAAAGCTCTTCGCCATGTGCCCCGGATGCTGTTTCCTGGACCACAAAGACGCCCGCGACGGCGGCGCGGCGAAATAACCGGCCGCTTGTCTTCTTCTCCGGGGGGACGGTCTCCCGTGGCCGTCCCCGTCGCGTCTTCCCTCACCCGCCAATAATACCCTGCAAGAATTGCGAAAACAGAGCCGATCGCGAATACTTCTCTTATTGACAAAATACCGTGCTTGGGGTATGCTAACCCCACAACAGCGCAGGTTGTTGAGGTGATCTAACAGTTGCATGGTAGTGCGGCGAAGGCTTGGGGGTCTGCGCGCCCGGGTCCGGTCGCAAATTGCCGGTACGAGGAGGGGGACTATGTCCGATTCTGACGGCAAATTGACGGGCAAGGTGAAGTGGTTCAACGATCAGAAGGGCTATGGGTTCATCGCCCGGGAAAACGAGGCGGATGTGTTCGTGCACCACACGGCCATCGTCATGGAGGGCTTCCGAACGCTGCGCGAGGGCGATGATGTCGTCTACGAGCTGCGCGAGGGCGGCAAGGGCCCCCAGGCGGTGAACGTGATGAAGGCGGGCGCCACCGTCCCGGTTTCCTGACCGGACCACGAAAAAAGGCATCTCAGGACCGCGCGGCGGGGCTTCCGGTTTGCCAAAACCGGCGTCCCCGTGACATGATGGGCGCAACCTGTCCCAGGGGATTATTGCGGCCATGAATGTCCGATGCGCGGTGTTGGCGGTTTTGTGCCTGTGCGCGGCGCTGTGCGCCGGACGCGCGGACGCGGGTGCGCGCATTTCCACCCCCGCCGCCGGAGCCCCCGTTGCCGGCGTGCCGCTGCCGCGCGTGCTGCTGGACGCGCCGGTGAACGCCACCTGGGCGGCAAACCACACGGAAATCTGGCGCGAACGCGGTTTCAGCGGCTTTCTGCTCCGGGGCGTCATGGACACACTCTCCGATCCCCCCTCCGGCGGCATCCCCTTCCCCCCCACGGCACTGCCCCGGGAATGGGTACCCATGGCCGCCGAGCTCGGCCCGGCCTGCCGCCGTCTTGCGGACGCGGGCGTGGCGGACAATTTCCTGCTGGTGCGGCTTGCGCCGGAGGCGCCCTGGTTCACCGGCAAAAGCGCCGGGGACACCGCCGTGGCGCGTTTTGAACTGGCGGGGAAGGTGTGCCGCGGGTCGGGGCTGAGGGGCCTTGCCCTGGACACCACCGCCGCGCCGCTCGTGTTTGATCCCCGCTGGGACGGCCATCCCCAGGACCTGCTTGACGGCGAGCTGGAGGCGGGGGCGCGGCGCTTCGCCCTGCGCGCCGTCCGCGCCTTCATCCGCGCCTTTCCGAAGGGGGAGATTCTGATCATCACCGTCGACGCGCTGGACGCGCCCCCCCTGTTTCTTCCCTTCTACGAGGGCGCGCTTGAGGCCACCGGCGTGGCCGGGGAGATTCCCGTGCGCCTGCTCTGCCGTGAAACGGCGCGGTTCACGGACGCGCCCGCCCTGGACGGCTACGCGGCGCGGCTGGAAAAAATGGCGGCGGCGCGGCTGACGCCCGAAAACCGGACACGGTGGCGGCGGCAGGGGGGGCTGGTGGCCGCGCTGGAGCCCGTGGTGATGGAGGGCCCCCTGCCCTCCGCCCGGACGGGGCTTCCCCAATTCCGGCTGCTGCGCGACATGGCGCTGCTGCGCTCCTCGGGCTATGTCTGTGTTTGCGCGCCCAGGGGCGGCTGGTGGCCCGTGCCCCTGGACGACGTGCCGCAGTACGGGCACCTGCGCCAGGGCGGGGAGGGGGCGGTGCGCTTCATGCCGCCCGTGCCGGTGACCCTGAAGGACTATGTGTTTCCGGGGCCGCTGGCGAAGTACCGCCGCCTCGGCACCCTGCCCTTCCAGGGGCATGACGCGGAGATTCTGCTGGGGGCAAGGGGCGCGGCGCTCCTGTCCTGGCGGGGGCTCCGCACGCCCCTGCGCCTGACGGCGCGCGCCTCCCTGGTCAAATCCGTGGCGCTGGAAACGGACGAAACCGCCCACCACGCGCCGAAACGCGGGGTAATCCGCGTGCCGGCGGCAAAGGGACCGGTGCTGGTGGACGGGCTGCCCCTGCGCTCCTACGCCCTGCCCGCCGCCATGTTCCTGTCGGTGGATCCCGCGCCGGAGGAGGGCCCCCTGCGGGCCGCCCTCGCCTGCGGCGTCACCAACCCCCTCGCCTTCCCCCTGCGGGGCCGGCTGGAGGTGCTCCCGCCCGGGGCCTGCGCCATCGGCTCGGGAACGGCACCCCTGAAAATTAAGGCGGGGGAAACCCTGACCCTCGCCCGCACCCTTCAGGGCGTGGTCCGCGCGGGCGCCCCGCTCCGCTTTGCCATGACCGTCACCGCGCCCGATTTCCCGGCGGTGGTCCGGCGCTTCGGGCTTGAGGCGGCGCCAAAGCGCCTTTGGGAGGCCGCCGTTCCGGGCAGGCCCGCCGGCCCCCCCGCGATGATGCTGGTGAACGGCGAAAACGGCCCGGAGGCGCGGTTCATCCATGCGGGCGCATGGGGCGATCTCACCGCCCTTGACCTGGAGGGCGGCGAACTGTGGCGGCGGCGGCTGGGCGGGCGCTGGACCCTCGGCCCCGCGGTCGCCCTCACCCCGGCGGGGCCCGTGGCGGCGGTGGCGGACCACCGGGGACGCCTGCTCTTCTGCGACGGCGACGGCGGCGTGCGCGGGGAAACCCTGCTGGGCGCGCCCCTCGCGGCGGAGGGGCTCGTCGCCCACCGCTTCTCCGAAAATGACGCGGAGGTCTTTGTGGTCCTTTCGGAAACCGGCGTCCTCGCGCGGGTGTCCCAGGTCGGCGCGGTGGTGTGGAGGCGGGAAACCGGCCTCGCCCGGCCCGTGCTCGGCGCGGTGCCGCCGGAACTGGGCTGGGGCGGCGTGTGGGTGGCGGGCACCGACGCCGGGGGGCTGCACTTCGCCGTGCTTTACGACGACACGGGCGCGGAGCAGCGGCGCGAGGCCCTCGACGCCGCGCCCACCGCACCGCCCGTGCCCGCCGTGGCCGCGCGGCCCGGCGTCTCGTCGGGCTGGCTCCTCGGCCTGGAAAACGGCACCATCACGGACCTCACGGGGGATTCGGCGGGGCGGCGGGGCCGTATTGACGCCCCCGTGGGCGCGGTGCTGCGCGTGCTGCCCGACCTGGTCCGGCCCGGCGACCCCAAGCCCTGCCTCATCGCCGTGGGCGCGGCGGGCGCGGTCGGCGTCGGAGCCGACGGGAAAACCCGCTGGGCGGTCCCCCTGCCCGGCGCAGTGCGCGCCGCCGCCCTGCCCGACCGCACCGCCGTGATCATCGGGGCCGACGACGGAACCGTGCTGTGCCTTGAATCCGGGGGGGCCGTGCGCTGGCGCGACACCCGCGCCTGGGGCGCCGCGGGCGGGCTCGCCCTCTTCGCCGCGCCCGGCGACCGCACCCTCCTCCTCGCCGCCACCGCGGACGGCTTCCTCAGGGCGCTGGACGCGGGACGGCTCCGCCCCGAACCGGGGGTGCGTGTCTCCGACTGAGGGCGCGCGGGCGGTCCCCCGCAGGCGGGGATCGGTCAGGCCTTGATGCGGTTGATGATGTTGGTGGTGGAGTAGCCTTCCTGGCCGGGGATGATGGCGATGCGGCCGCCGTAGCCCTCCACAAGCGCGCGCTCCTCCTGCACAATCGTGTCGAGGGTGTAGTCGCCGCCCTTCACATACACGGCGGGGCGGAGCGCGTCCAGCAGGGGCAGGGGCGTCTTGTCGCCGAAGATGACGATGTAGTCCACGCACTCCAGCGCGGAAAGGACCAGGGCGCGGTCCTGCTCGTTCGTGACGGGCCGGTCTGCGCCCTTGTTCTCGCGCACCGAGGCGTCGCTGTTGAGGCCGACGATCATGACGTCGCCCTCCTGGCGGGCGCGGAGCAGGTAGGAGATGTGGCCCGCGTGGAGGATGTCGAAGCAGCCGTTGGTCCACACCACCTTTTTGCCCTCGCGGCGGAGCTTCTCCACCACGCCCCGGAGCTGGTCGAGGCTTTTCAGCTTTTCCGGGCCCTGCGGGCCGAGAACCGCGTCGCGCAGCTCGGCGTTGGACACGGTGACGACGCCCTCCTGCACCACGGCGATGCCCGCGGCGGTGTTGCCGAGGTACGCGGCGTCGCGCAGGGTGCCGCCCGCCGCCAGGGTGAGCACGATGGCCGCGGCCACGGTGTCGCCCGCGCCGGTGACGTCAATGGCGGTGACGGGGCGGATGGGCACGTTTTCGATGGAGCCGTCGGCGGCGAAGACGGTGATGCCGCCGGGGCCGAGGGTGACGAGGGCGTTCTTGGCGCGGGTGAGCAGGAATTTGCCCGCCTGCTCCAGGGTCGCGGCGTCCACCACGTCCACGCCCGCCGCCAGCCCGGCCTCCTTGTCGTTGGGCTTGATGACGTCCACGCCCTTGAAATAGCCCGCGCGTGCGCGGGAATCGGCCACGGTGACAAGGTTGTATTTCCGGGCGCATTCGAGGATGGTCGCGTAGACCTTGTCGGAGATGGTGGCGGAGACCTGGTCGCCGATGAGGATGGCGTCCACGTCCGGGGCGATGGCGCGGATTTGATCGCAGACCATGTCCTCAATGTCGCCGCTGATCATCTTCGGGCGGGGCGTGTCGGTGCGCAGCACCTCCTGCATGGGGATGTTGTGGCCGCCCGCCTTCAGCTTGCCGTAGGTGTTGGTGGGGCGGTCCGGATCGGTGACGATGCCCGCGGTGTCCACGCCGCGCACCGCGAATTCATGCTTCACAATGCCCGCGTTGGCGTCGTTGCCCACCACGCCGACCATGGTGACCCGGCCGCCGAGGGAGGCGGCGTTGCAGGCGGCGTTGCCCGCCGCGCCGGGGTTGTGGCGGCGCTCGCGCACCTCAAACACGGGAATGGGCGCCTCCAGGCTGACTTCCGTCACCGCGCCGAAGACGTTCTCATCCAGGTAAATGTCGCCCACGGCCATGACGCGGACGTTCAGGAATTTCTCAAGCAGTTCGCTGTAATAGGTGCTGTCCATGGTGGATGTTCCTTGTTTTCACGGGTGAGGATGGATTTTAGCCGATTGCCTCGGGGCGGGTAAAGGGGGGCGTTTTGGGGCGCGGGGCGGGATGGATTATAGTGGGCGGGGACGGGCCGGGGAGAAGGAGCGGCGCATGAAGATCGGCGTGAGTTCGTACAGTTTCAGCCAGGCGGTGGAGGCGGGGGCGATGGGGTTCATGGACATCATCCCGAAGGCGAAGGAGTTGGGGTTTGAGGTGGTTGAGTTTGCGGGGCTGCTGCCGCCGGAGGGGACGGACGCCCTGTCCTTTGCGCCGCGGGTGCGCGACGCCTGCGCGGCGGCGGGCCTGGAGGTGGCGGCGTACACCATACCGGCGGATTTGCTGTGCGGCTCGGGGGGGTGCCTGGAGGCGGAAGTGGGGCGGCTGAGGGGCGAACTGGCCGTGGCGGCGGCGCTGGGCGCGCCGATGATGCGCCACGACGCGGGCTGGGGCTGGCCGCCGGACCGGGGCGGACTGAAAAGTTTTGACAGCGCGCTGCCGCGCATGGCGCGGGGCTGCCGCATGGTGACGGAGCATGCGGCGGCGCTGGGCATCCGGACGATGGTGGAAAACCACGGCTATTTCTGCCAGGACAGCGAACGGGTGGAGCGGCTGGTGGACGCGGTGGATCACCCCAACTTCGGGGTGCTGCTGGACTTGGGCAATTTCATGTGCGCCGACGAGGATCCGGCGCGGGCGGTGGGGCGGCTGGCGCCGTATGTGTTTCATGTCCACGCCAAGGACTTCCACTGGAAGGCGGGGGCGTCGCCGGACCCCGGCGGGGGCTGGTTTCCCACGCGGGCGGGCAACCGGCTGCGGGGCGCGGTGCTGGGCCACGGCGAGGTGCCGGTGGCGCAGTGCCTTGGGATTCTGAGGCGGGCGGGGTACAACGGCATCGTTTCCCTGGAATTCGAGGGCATCGAGGAGCCCGTGAGGGGCATCACGCTGGGCCTTGCCAACCTGCGCCGGGCGGCGGCGGAAGCCGGATATTGACGGGGGCGAAACCCCGGCGGGCGGCGGCGGGTCCAATTGCATGAAACCCTTGCGCGTGCCCCCATGGGGCATGCAGGCCCCCCAGTCCCACCCACCGGGGGGCCACCCTTTTTTTGGGGCTATTTCCCCTGGAGCCGGATGAGGAGGCGGTTTTCGCCCGGTTGCAGGTCGTACCTCAGGAAAAGCAGTTCATGGGGCAGGATTTTCCCCTCTATCAGCCCCGGGCAGTCGCCCAGCTGGTAGAGGCTGTAATCGCCCCAGAGGGTGAGCCCGTAGGGCAGCGCCCGGTCGCTTTCCACCACAATTTCAATCTCGCGGCTCCAGGTGAACTGGGTGTTGCGGATGAGTTTCGGGCGGGGGATGCGGTGTTCCGCGTAGTAATCCAGCCGGTCCCAGGCCTTTCCGTAGTTGCGCAGGCACACGGGATGGACCTGGCCGTCCACAAACACCATCTGCGCGTCCCGGTCGTAAAACAGGAAGGTCCTCGGCCACGGGCCGGGGCAGTTGTTCCAGGCGTAGTCGGGGTTGTGGCGCGGCGCGGGGACGTCGTCCCACAGCATGTACGAGGACGCCGTGTGTTCGTTCCGCTCCCGGTAGGCGCGGGCCGCCTGCGCCAGGGTCATGATGCGCGCCTTCGGTTTCAGGTGGCGCACAAAAGCGTCGAGAAACACGAGCGCCTCGCGGATGTCCTCCTCCGTGTAGCAGCGCCAGCCGTCGGCGATTTCCATCTCGTGCGACTCCTGGTGCTGGAGCAGGATCACCTGGCCGTTGTGCCGCGTGTTCCGCAGGTACTGGTCCGCCACCGCCTTCCAGTAGTCCGTGTCCTCCCAGGCGCAGAGGCCGCCCCGCCCCACATCGTTGGGATCCGTCGAGTAGAGCCAGGGGCTGCCGCTGTGGAAGGTCTTGAGCAGGTCGTGGGCGGTCCACTCCATGGCCACGGGGCCGCGCCCCCGCGCGGGACGGAGCCGGTCGTCCCGGTCCATGTAATAAAAGCCCCAGGGGCAGCCCCGGTCGGTGATGTCGTCCACCTCAATCTGCTCCCAGCAGAAGCCCCAGAGCCCCTCAAAGCCCAGCTCCGCGCAGATGCGGACAATGTCCGGGTCCGTGTGGCCCGCCGCCACGGCGCACTCCGCCCAGGGCATCACCTTCTGTATGGCGTCGCGGGCGGCGGCATAGCGGTCGCGCCTCGCCCCGTAGGGCGCGTCGGCCACCAGGTGGGAGATGGACAGCTCCGGCGGGGCCACCGCCACCTCGTCGCCGAAGGCGTCGTGCCATTCCGTGATTTGCGCCGCCGCGGCGCGTGCCGAGTCCGGGCTCACCAGCCAGGTCACGGGCACCCCGAGCGGGTGCAGCGTGTCCGCCAGCCGGCGCATGCCCGTCAGCGCCGTGGTTCCGTTTTTGAAGCGCGAGGCGATGCTCGCAAAGGTGTAAATCAGTTCGCCCATGGCGTCCGCCTCCTTGCCGGGTTGGGGGGCATTATACCCGCGTCCGGCGCGTCCCGCCATGCCGGGACGGTGTACAGTCCCCAAATTAAAGTTAACCTACCGGCTCCCTTGTTCCAGCGTGGGCAATCAAAGGAATACCACGTTATCTCCAGCGAAGTCACATGGCTAAAGCCTATTCGAAAAACCATGCTAAGATACAAACTATGTCAGGCCTCTCTTTGAGCCCCGATTAAAATTTGAGACAAAAAAGAATGGGCTAAAGTTCAGCGGATACTCTTGAACACAATCACATACGGCCTGCACGACATGCATACAAGGCATCACTATTTTGTCGCTTTTAGGGTCCTTCCTCATACCACAGGTTCTGCAGGTAGTTAATAATTTAAACGGAGAGCGCTTCTCCTGAAAAGGCCTTTCTACTAGTTTTGTATAAAACAGCACTTGACAAGCACAGAAAAATACGATATAGTTATACAAAGAAAGAAAATTTTTTTGGGTAAATTGGGTCGTAATTTTGTCCGATCTAGTAGAAATAGCGATATGCTTTATATAAATGGAAAAATAAATAGATCTTACAAAGATAACTTTACCCTTGTGACAAACCAAACGGAAGTTCCGCCCCTAATTCAAAATTCAAATTACAAGGAGCTTATTATAAAATCAAATAGCCCAGTTGATACATCCCCGAAATTTATTATTGACGATTATGGAAACATATCGGCGCTTTATCTAATTGAACGTGCATTAAATAATTCTTTCCCGTGGCCAATATCATTTACAAAAAATGTTAATACGAAATATGGTTTTGATCAACGATTATATATGGCTGATACAGTATTTTCTTGGTTATCAATAAAAGGGGGAGAATATACCGAATTTTCTGTTAGCAATAGTCAGGAGATATTTACAGTTCGTGACGCAAATATTTGTAATAATGTTAATGGGACTCGCCTTAATGCCGCTTCTATAATGGATAAAGCAGAGACAGGGTTTCATGCATTTAGCACAGCTACAGGGGAAATTTTAGGTGGTTTGAATGTAGCGGCATATCAGGAGCCAAAGACATTATTGTTTCAAGTTGTTGTCATTAATCAACAATGCACCCCATTAAATTCTACAATGCTTGAAAACTTTCTTAATAATATTGTCTATAATCAATGTGTAGTGAAATTTAATGTAATCTTGTATCCAAATTTAGTGCAATCTGTATATGATTTAGATAATAATGAATATTTGAATTTTGAACAATATCAAGATCCTTATGTAAATCCAAATATACAAAAAACCACCACAGAACCCCAAGCAATAATCGATTCATGTGGCCAAATATTCGGAAATAATAATTATGTAATTTTTATAGTTCCTCCATATATACAAAATGCAGGAGGTTATGCATACCTTGGAGGACGCTTTGGGTTTGTGGCATGCTCATCTAATCAACCTGTTTTTTTTCAAACAATTGCTCATGAAGTTGGACATATGATAGGGAAGCTACCTGATTTTTACCAGTCTGAGAATCCAAACGCAGTGTTACATTATGACACATCAAATCTTATGGGTTATTCAGTTCCAATTGGCACGAATACTGTTCTTAGAAAAGATCAATGGGATCAGATTCATAAGGAAGTTGCTGGAAAATGGCAATATTGATAGAGGAAAGGAGTTTATTATGGAATTTGTGTTAGTTATTTATCGATACAGAGTAGTCGCTTTTTCAATTATGGCCTTTTTTATAATTACTGGACTTGCTCAAGGCCAATCAGACAATAACGCTACCATAAATACTGACGAAGCGAGAAGAAAACAGCTCGAAGAATTTTCAAATGAGGAACTCTTCGCACGTTATGTGGCGGGAGTCAGGCAACATGCAAACAGTATAGACCCCTCGTTGGTTAATGTGAGGGATCTTTGTGAGCGGGGTGCCGAAATATTTCTCCCAATGTTTCCCCCGCTTTTCCATGACCCTTCAATCTGGGTCATGCGGGAAGCCTACGGCAATTACGCGGCCTTTTCAGCGAATTCATCTAATCTGGAAATCCGTGTTTCCGCTGTGGAAACACTGGCCGCATCCATGCTGGACTGGCTGGGAAACAAGGAGGATGCAGGGCGACGGCGCGAGGCATTGGCTGTTATCCGGGATGGCATGCGCTTGTTCACGCTAAGCCGTGATTTTTCAGGCTCGGCGAGGAATTCCATGGAACAGGCCTTGGCATTACTTCTTCAGGAAAGGGACAGTACCGGAACGCTTAATTTTTTGATTGGCGCCTGCGGCGTGGCGGGCATGGAATCGGTCAAACCCCATCTTGCTCAGGCCATTGAGCTTGACAAGCAAATACGCGGCGAAACAGAACCCGCCAGGCTGCTGTCATGTGAGACGTGGAAAGGTTCGTTGACTTGGGCGGCGATGCGTGCCAGCGCGCGCATTTATGAGTCTCCAGACATCCATGCCTGTATTGCCACGGTCATGCGGAATAGTTCGACACCGGAGCAACTACTGGACAACGCCGGGGAACTCGTTTACATTAGACGTCCGGAAATTGCAGAATTTTTGTTGCCCTTCACCCAAGACATCACGCCTTATCAGGAAACCAAAGGCGACGTGTTGGTTCCATACCCCACCCGCGCGGATCATGCCGTGGCGTTATTGCTCAGTATGATGCCTGATGTGCGGGCGGAAGCACTTGCCGAGCAGGAACGAAGGGCTGCGGCCGAGGGGGTAATGGCGCTTTCGTATGAGGCGGCGGTGACGATAAGTCTCTCCTACGCTACAGACAAAAACAACTGGAAACGTATTGAGCGGTAAGAGCTCGCTATGCTAGTGGCGGCGGGGTTCGTTAACCGGTGCAGGGAGTCCAACACGCCACGCACATACTGATCATTAGTCATGACTTCGAGGATGCTTTCCGGGAAGGAGACATTGGCTTTGAAATGGTTTTCGAAGGAGCAGAACAAGGCCACCCGTGCGTCGTGATTAAGGGCACCCCGAGCGGGTGCAGCGTGTCCGCCAGCCGGCGCATGCCCGTCAGCGCCGTGGTTCCGTTTTTGAAGCGCGAGGCGATGCTCGCAAAGGTGTAAATCAGTTCGCCCATGGCGTCCGCCTCCTTGCCGGGTTGGGGGGCGCATTATAGCCCCGTCCATGCCCGTCGCTCACCCTTCAGGCATGCCGGGCGGCGGGGGCTGGGGCACCGACACCAGGGGCGGAGGCGGCGGGGGCGGGGGCGGTGACACCGGAGGGGGCGGAGGCGGAGGCGGAGGCGCGTCCCTCTCCGGCATGGACCGCAGGGCGGGGCTCCGGAACCGGTGCAGGGAGTCCACCACGTTGCGCACATACTGCTCGTCCGTAATCCCCGCGAGGACGCCTTCCGGAAAGGCGGCCTTGGCCTTGAAATGCGCCGCAAAGGCGGCAAACACCGCCACCCGCGCGTCGGGGTCGAGGGCGTCGCGGCGCAGCAGCGCCTCCACGGCGAGGGCCGCCTCGCGGGGGGTGCACGCGCGGCGCAGCCGCGCCTCCACGGCGGGATGGTCCCGGAAGGAGTTGTACTTGCCGTCCTCCGGCGGGGGCAGTTCGCGGAGGCCGCCCCGGACGGTGCGCACCACCACGGTGTTCGCCACGAGATCGCCCAGGCGCTGGCCGCGCGGGCTGAGCTGGCAGGCCACGCCCCCGACGAGGTAGGTGGCGGGCATCATGTCCACCACCCGCATCAGGTTGCGCAGCAGCACCTGGTTGAACTGGAGCCGCAGCCCCTGCGCGTCCATGACCCGCAGCCCCAGCAGCCGCTTGCCGGGCGTCTGGCCGCGCCACAGCCACTCAAAGGCCAGGTTGAAGCCGACGGGCAGCGCGAAGAGCGAGAGGAGCGCAAGCACGGCATGGGCCTCCGCGGCCAGGACGCGCAGCGCCGCGAGCAGGGAAAACAGGAGCATGAAGGACGCCGCCACGCACATGGTGTCCACCAGCCACGCCAGAAAGCGCGCCCCGGGCCCCGCCAGCAGCAGCGGAAAGGACACCCCCTCGGGCGTGGTGATCACAAGCCGTTTTGTCCGCCGATCACGCATCCCCGGCCCCCCCGCCGCCGCGCCGCCCCGACCAGCCCAGGAAGGCCGCGAGCGCCGCGAGCTGCGCCGCGCCGAACAGGATTTTCACCAGGTACGGAAGCGCCGGCTCGTGGTACTGCGAGAAGAAGGCCTCCACCACGCCCGCCCACACCAGCAGCACCGCCACGCCCGTGATGAGGGTGGCGGTGTCCGGCGCGGCGGCGCGCAGGCGCGTCCGGAGCGACTCGGGCCTGTTCCGCCCGATGAGCGCCGCCGCCAGCACGAACGCGGCCTGGCCCGCGATCAGGATGGCGGGGATTTCCACGGATCCGTGGGGCAGCAGCCATCCCGTGAGGAACACCGCCTGCCCCGCGCGCGCGTAGTCCAGCGCCACCACGCCGAGGATGATCCCGTTGTAGAAAAGCATGACCGCCGATCCGAGCCCGAAGGTGACGCCCAGCGCGAGGGTGAATATGGACACCCGCGTGTTGTGCGTCATGAGCATCGCGGCGAAGGCCCCGTGGCCGCCCTGGTCCCGCCCCCCGCCGTTCTCCTCCTCCCAGGCCACCCGGTCCGCCGGGTCGCCCTGGATGTGGGCGAAGGGCACGAGCACCTCCTTGGCGTCGGGGGCCGCCAGCAGCAGCGCCCCGCCCGCCGCCGCCCCCGCGAGGGTCAGCGCGAGGGAAAGGGCGAAGGCGCCGGCGCGCCGGCGGAAGGCCCGGGGAAACTCGCCGAAAAACCAGCGCAGCGGCCGCGCGCGCCGGCGCGGCGCGCGGGTCTCGTGGATTTCCGCGTAGGCCCGCGCCACCAGCGGCTCCAGCCGCTCCAGCGCCACCGAATTCTCCGGCAGCCCCGAAAGGCGGCCCAGCGCGCCCGCCGCGCGCTCGTAAAGGTAGTGCAGCCGCTGCGCCTCACCGTAGGAGAGGGTCCGCGCCGCGTCCGCGTCCAGCGCGTCGAGCATCCCGGAAAGCTCCCGCCAATAGGGCTCCTCCGACCGGGCAAAGCGCTGCAGATCCGCTATCATAGGAGCTGCCTCCGCCGCGTCTCCATGTACCGCGCCACCACCTGGGGGCACAGGGTCTCGTTCCGCATCACCGCCACGGGCGCGCCCAGCCGCTGGAGCGCGGCCCCCGTCTCGCGCAGCCGCCGCCACAGCAGGTGTCCGCCGAGCCGCCGGTACGCCCCGTCCTCCCCGGCGGGGGCCTCCCCCGTGAACAGGGGCGCCACCAGCGGGTCCGTGGCGGCGTTCACCAGCACCACGTGGCGCGACGAAAGCAGGCGGATGTGCGCCGCGAACTGCTCCGCCGCCACCGGATCGTCCAGGCACGTGAGGAACACCAGCAGGGCGCGGCGGCGCAGCCGCAGCCGCAGGAACGAGAAGGCCTCGGCAAAGTCCGGGTTGACCATGCGGGGCTGGGCGGCGTAGACCGCGTCCCGGCACGCGCCGTAATGCGCGCCGCCCGACCGCGCCCGCACGAAGGCGCGCATCTGGTCGTCAAACAGGGCCAGCCCGAAGAGGTCGCCCTGCCGCCCCGCCACCAGCCCCAGCAGCAGCGCCGCCGTAATCTGCCGCTCCAGCTGGGTGGTCCGCGTTTCCGGCCCGCCGGGCGCGGCGGGGGGGAGCAGCACCTCCCGCGCCGAAAGGCGCGACGCGTCTATGCACACGTACACCTCCTGGGTGCGCTCAATCTGGTACTCCTTCGACACGGGCCGGCCCCGCTTCGCCGTGGCCTTCCAGTGGATGTCCTCGTAGCCGTCGCCGGGCATGTAGTCGCGGAGCTTCTCCACCTCGCGGCCCCGGCCCACCTGCCGCCGCGCGTGCGTGCCCGCCGCGCCCCGGTTCAAAAACACCGACGCCATGCCCCGCCGGTCCCGCAGCATGTCGGGATAGACCCGGATCCGCCCGCCCCCGTCCGCGCCGCCCCCGCGCATGTCCCAGAGGCCCAGGGGCGAGGGCGTCTCCAGCCACACGCCGCCCGAGGCGAACTCGCCCCGGCGCAGCCCCCGGCACGGCCACGAAAGGGCGAAGACGCCCGGACCCGCCAGCTCCGCGGTCACGTCCGCGCGGGGCGACTCGAATTCGGGCGGCAGCGAAAGCGCCGCGCGCACCCGCAGCGGCCCCGGCCCGCCGCTGCGCAGCAGCAGCGGGATCTCCCCGTCGCGCCCGAGGAACATCCGGGTCAGCGGCGCGGTTTCCGCGCTGAGCCGGGCCAGCCGACGCCGCCCCGCAAGCGCGTCCAGCACCGCCACCGCCGCCACCGCCGCCAAAAGACCCGCCCACAGCGGGAAGAAACCCGGCCCGGCGGCGAAGGCCGCCGCGCAGGCGGCGCCCGCCGCGCCCGCAAGCAGGATCAGTCTGCGGCCCGGCGTCATCATCGCGGCACCGGCACCTCGCGCAGGATGCGCGCAATCACCTCGGCCGGCGTGACGCCCTCGATCTCGTGCTCCGGCCTCAGCACGATGCGGTGCTCCAGCACCGGCCGGGCCAGCGCCTTCACGTCGTCCGGCGTCACAAAGTCGTTTCCGTTGATGGCCGCCATCACCCGCGACGCCAGCAGCAGCGCCTGCGTCGCCCGCGGCCCCGCGCCCACGAGCACCGCGTCGTCCTCGCGGGTGCGGCGCACCACGTCCACCATGTACGCGGCGAGCTCCCCGCGCACAAGCACCCCGTCAAAGAGCCCCCGCATCCGGCCAATCTCCGCCTCCGGCAGCACGCAACGCACGTCGCCCCGGTCCAGCGCCGTCTCCGGCGCGTCGCCGCCCAGCATCCGCCCCGCCAGCGCCAGCTCCTGCGCGCGGTCGGGGCAGTCCATGTTCAGCTTCAGCATGAACCGGTCCTTCTGCGCCTCCGGCAGCGGATAGGTCCCCTCATACTCCACCGGGTTCTGCGTCGCGAAGACGGTGAAGTTCGGCGGCAGCGCGTGCGTCTCCCGGTCAATGGTGACGCGCCGCTCCTGCATCGCCTGGAGCAGCGCCGACTGCGTCTTGGCCGGCGCGCGGTTGATCTCGTCGGCCAGCAGGAAGGAGGTGAACACCGGCCCGCGCACCAGCGAAAACTCGTTCCGCTGGAGGTTGAACACGTTCGTGCCGATGATGTCCGAGGGCATCAGGTCCGGCGTGAACTGGATGCGCGAGAATTCGCCCCCCAGCACCCGCGCCAGCGTCCGCACCAGCAGCGTCTTGCCGATGCCCGGCACACCCTCCACAAGGGCGTGGCCCCGGCTGAACACGGCGATGAGGGCCAGGTCTATCACCCCGTCCTGGCCGATGATGACCCGCGCCGCCTCGGCCCGGGCGCGGGCCAGTGTTTCCTTCAGTTCGTCCAGTCCGTTGCTCACGCCTTTTTCCTTTCCTTGACGATTTTCCACATCGCCGCGCAGGCCTCCGCCGCGCCGCTGTCCGGGTTCTCGGCCGCCGCCCGAAGCAGGGGCCAGGCCTCCCGGTCCGGCGGGGGCGCCGACCGCAGCCATTCCTCCGCGCACACGCGCGCAAGTTGTTTTTTCGGCACCGAGCGCCGCAGCAGGCTCACCAGCGCCTCCGCCGCGTCGCGCCCCGCGCCCGCCGCGCCCGGACGCTCCTCCACGGGATCGCGCCGGGGCCCCAGGCTCGACGCGCCGCGCCACACGGACAGCAGCGCCACCACCAGCGCGGCCACGGCAAAGCCCGCGAGCCGGTGCCGCGCCATCAGTCCCGCCACGCCCGTGGCGTCGCGGATGCCCAGGTGGGTCTCGTCGAATATCACCGTGTCCGCCGGGCCCGCCAGCCATGCCAGCAGCCGGGGTTTCCGGTCCGCGCGCATGGCCTCGTTGCTCGCAAGGTAGGAGTCCGAGGCCAGCACGATGGTGCCCGCGCCCTCCCCGCGCTCCACCACCACCGCCGCCGCTTCCGCCGCCCGCGCCGCGCCCCCGTCCGCCAGGCCCGAAAGCCACCCGGCCAGGAACTTGAGCGGGTTGGACTCCGACGGCGGGGCCGCCGGCTTCACGGGGCCGCCGCGCAGGTACACGGGCGTCCATTCCCCTTCCCTTATCCGGAAATGCACCCCCCCGTGCCATTTCAGCACCGGCGGGAGAATGTCCCCGTAACCGGGGGCGGCGTTGACGGGATATTCCACGGGGGGCTTTTCCCCCTCCGGGCCGGAGCGCCCCTTCCCGTCGCCGGGCATGTCAAACACCGGGGTCACCCCCCATTCCGAAAAGAGGGTCACCCATTTTTCCCCCTCCGGCTCGGGGAACGGCGTCGCCTTTTTCTCCTTCTCCTTTTCCCCCTTCTTTTCCTTGTCGGGCTTCGCCTCCTCCTCCTCCGGCTCAAAGGGGTTCCGGGTGAACGTGTCGAACTGGTCCCGGCTCATCACCGGCGCAAGGGCGACCACCACGCGCCCGCCCGCACCGGCGAAGCGGGTCAGGGCGTCCACCTCCTTCTTCCTGAAATAGCCGTTGGGCTCGCCCAGCAGGAACAGGGTCTTTCCCGGCCCGCCCGTGATGTGCTGGAGCGGCGCAAGGTTGCGGGTCGAGGCCACGCCCGGCATCCGTCCGAAGGCGCCGTGGAGCACCGCCGCGCCCAGCGCGTCCGCGCGCAGCGTGGACCCGGGCGGGTGGCTGTCCGTGCGCTGGCCCGCGCGCCGAAGGATGAAGTCCGCCCCGGCGAGCAGCGCCGCCGCCGCCAGCGCGATCACGGCGGCCCAAAGAAGCCCGCGCCGCGTCATGGTGCCCCCCCCGCCGCCGACGCCGCCGCGGCGATCATGCGCTCCACCATCTCCCCGTCCGCCGCATGCGCGCCGTACCACACCGACTCGTAGGGGCGCAGGCAGTCCCGGAAAAGGCCCGGCAGCGCCGGGGACACATGGGCGTAGCGGTCCAGCTCGCGGGCGTACTCGCGGTTGGACTTGTGCCGCGCCAGACGCACCAGCTCGCGCCGCGCCAGCCCCGCCAGCACCGCCAGAAACGCGGCGCGCAGCGCCAGGCGGAATTCGCCCCGGGCCGCAAGCTGCCGCGCCAGCACCACCCATTCATTCTCCGGCAGCGCCTCCGCGCCCACCGCCTCGTCCGCCACGTCGGGCGCCGGGGCCAACGCCGGGGGTTGCGCCGCCTGCGCGGCGGCCCGGCGCGCCCGCAGGCGCAGCCACACCGCCGCCGCCAGCGCCGCCAGCAGCAGGACAAGCAGAAGGATCATCGCGGGCCGCGCGAACAGCGCCCCCGCGCCGCCCCTGCCGCCCGCGCCGCCGCCCTCTTCCCCCTCGCGGTCGGGCCACAACCATTTGCGGATTCTCTCCCAAACCTTGTCCACCGCGTCCAGCACACGGTTTGTGGCGTCGAGGACGCCGCCAAAGAAAGAAGCCAGCCCGGACTCAAGGGGTGTGTCCGCCTCGTTCCGGGTCTTGGGCATGCGCCAGGAGTAGATGGACTCGGCCAGCTCCCCCCTCACGGCCAGGTCCAGCGCCGCGGGATCCACCGTCTTCCCCGGCGCGGGTGCCGCCGGGGGCTCCTGCGCCGCCGCACCCCCGCAAAACGCCGCAAGGCAGCACGCCGCCAGCACCACCCCCGCGCCCCCGCGCCGGAGTTCCGCGAGCAGGTCCGCGCCGTTCCTCCGCGCCCGCCCGTAGTGGCAGCGCAGCGTGTGCGCCGCCGCCAGCACCGGCGCGGCGCACAGCCACACCAGCCCCACCACGAGCATCTGGAAGGCGTTGTTTTCCAGGGCGCCCCCCGCCTGCACGTAAACCGTCTGCACCCCGAAAAGGGTGTTGGCCAGGGCGGGCAGCATCGCCGCCGCCACCGCAAGGTTCACCGCCAGCGCCAGGCAGAAGGGGTTCAGCAGCACCAGCGCGAGCGCGGCCATGGCAAGGGCGGACCCCGCCAATTCCGCCATGGGCCCAATCATGAGCGGCTCCACGGCGGGCAGCACCGCCATCATCAGCAGGGCCGCCGCCGTCAGCGCGCCGGGCCAGAAGGACCAAAGCAGGAAAAAAACCTGGCCGCGCCGGATTTGCGCCAGCTGCGCCGCCTCGCGGCACATGCCCCGGAGGCTGCGGGGGCGGCCGTCCTCAAGCGCCAGCAGGTTCTGGAAAAAGGCGGCCGTGTCCGCCGCCGGAAACACCAGCACCATCGCCGCCGGAAGCGCCAGCAGCGCCCACGGCTGCAGCATGCACTGGCGCAGCACGGCCCGCGCGGCCCGGCGGCGGTCCCAGGCCGCGGGGTCGGGGCCCTCCACCGCGGCGTGAAGCATGCGCGCCACGGGCACGCGCCACGCGATCATCCACAGGTAAAGCAGGGCCAGGATCAGCGCCGCCGCGGCAAGACCGTCCCCGGCCCCCGCGCTGTAGCTCATCTCCCCGGTGAAATGGCAGACGCCGAGAATCAGGGGGACCATGCCCGCCAGGTGGCACGCCCACCCCGCGGCGGGCAGGGCGTGGAGCAGGTGAAAGGACTCGTCCACCAGCTCAACCAGGCCGGGCTCGCGCCCGCCTTCCGGGGTTCCCGCGCGCAGGCTCATTCCACACCCCCGTCCCAGGGGCCGCCCGCGTCCCACACCGCGTCGCCGTGGCTGGCGGCGGGCATCTGGATCAGCAGCTCGCCCAGCAGCAGAAACACGCCCCACGCCGCGCCCAGCCCGGCGAGGGCGCCCAGCAGCAGCAGCGCGCCCTCGCCCGCGCCCCCGCCGCCCGCGTCGCGGCGCTCCTGCCGCTTCAGGCACGACGCGCAGAGCATCCGGTTGCCGTGCTCGGTCACGCATTCCCGGCAGTAAAAACGCGCGCAGTCGGGGCAGCGCGCCGCCGCCTCGCGCCCGGCGTGGTGGTGGCACCGCTGGAAGGAAAGGCCCCCGTTCATGCGTCGCCCCCGGCGGGCGGCGCGGCGGCGGCCGGCGCGTTCAGCCGCAGGCAGGCCGCAAGCCCGAACAGGCCGAAGGCCAGCTCAAAGAGGGAGCCAATCACCGCGAGGGAAAAAATAAACATCCCGGCGGGCCCCGGCATTTGGAGCGGGGAATTCATCATTTCGGGTTGGACAAAACCGCCCGCAATAAAAATCCCCGTGCCCAGGCCGGTGACCATGAAAAGCGCGCCGTAAAGCACAAGGAGGGCCCAGGCGATCCTCACCAGGCCGGCGTTCCGTTCGCGCCGGGTGGCAACGCAAATCATGGTGACGCACAAAATCACAACCGCAGCAAACAGGAAATTGCCCGAATCCGGATCGGCCCCCGCGGCCATCTGGACCAGTGTCAGGATTCCGCTGGCCAGCGCAAGCGCCGTCATCACCCACGCGGTGATTTTTGCCCAGCGGAGCCGTTCCACCGTGGGGGCCGCCTCCGCCGCCGCGGGGTTTTCCAGCGCAAAGGCCGACGGACTGAGCGACTCCCGGGCAAAGGAAGAGGGGCTGAGCGATTCCCGCGCCCGCAGCAGCAGCTCCGGCGAGTCCCCCTCCTGCGCGCGGAGGATGCGGGGCTCCAAATCGTCAATCACCCCCCGCCCCCGGCGCAGGTGGCGCACCGCGCCGATTTCCTCGCAGTGCACCGCCGTGTGCAGCATCATCCGGCATGTGGGCCCCCGCCACAACTGAATGAGCAGCGACGCCAGGCTCACCAGCGTCAGCAGCCCCCCACAGCCCCCCACGACATAGGTCATTATTTCCCTGTCGCTCATCAATTCGAGGGTGTTGATCACAAAGGCAAGCAGCGCCGCGGTGGCCAGCCCGAACAGCAGCGTCAGAGCGAGGCACACGATGCAGAGGATCGTCCCCCGCGCCGTTTTGGACAGGGTGAAGGCCTGGATGTCGGCCAGGGGAAACTGGCGGTAACCCTCATGGTAGCCTTCCCGCTTCACACAGACCAGCCGGTCCCCCCCCAGCCAAAGCTCGTGGGTGCTGCGCACCAGCAGGTTTGAATTGACGGAGGAGGCCAGTTTCACAAGGCCGCTCCTGCTGTCCAGACCATCCTTCATCCGGGTTCTCCGTCCTCACTCAGGCCCTCATCACGCCAGTGTTGCGACATACACCATCAGGCCCGCGAAACCCAGCCATGCGGCCAGTTCGATCAGGGCCAGCACAATGGCCGCCCAGGGCCGCCAGCGCACCCTGGGCACCAGCCCCCGGGGACGGCGCAGCGAGAGGACCGCCGCGAAAATGGCGGGCAGCGCGAACAGGGGAATCAGGTAGGTGGTGAAAAAAACCAGCGGGGGAACCAGCGGGATGACCACAAGGCTCAGGGCCAGCAGGTCATACCGCGTCACTTTGCCGCCCGATGCGGCGGGATCCTTCTCGATGCCCGCCTGGAAGCAGGGCGCGCAGAGGTGCCCGCCCTCGTGCTGGATGTCGCACAGGGAGCACATGAAGCGGCCGCACGAGTCGCACACCGCCTCGGCGCGGCTCGCCGGATGGTCGAAGCAGCCCGCCTCGTCCGGAAGCACCACCGCGCCGCCCGCCGCCCCGGGGCGGATCTCGCGGAAGAGCGCGGGAAACACCGCGACATGGAAGGCCGCGCCGCATTCGGGGCAGGCGCCGTCCGTGCGGGGCGCGGCCAGCGCGGGGTGGATGGCGGCGCGGCAGTTGGCGCAGACCAGGGGAAAGGTGGCCATGGGCTACTTCCGCACCACGCGCGTGTTGCACATGTGGTCGTGCAGCGACCGGTGCTCCTTGTCAAAGGCGGCGATGAGGTAGCCGATGGAGCAGGTGAGGCCGCTGACAATCTCCGCAAGGCCGCGGCAGAAGGCGCGCAGGTAGGTCACCCGGCCCCCGTCCGCCATGACCACCCGGATGCCGCAGGCCATCTTGCCCGGCGTCGCGCCGAAACGGCCGATGAAGAAGGTCGTGTAGCCGAAATAGAGCACAAACGAGAGAAGGTTGCTCACTATGGCAAGGGCGAGCACGGCGGGGCTCGGCCCGTCCCCCGCCTCCTGGACCGGGATCAGCATCCCCACGGCAAAGCCCACGCCAAGGTTCACCGCGCCCACCAGCAGGTTGTCCACGAATTTCGCCGCAAAACGCGTGAGGAAGGGGGCGTAATTCATCGTGCCGGGGAGCGCGCCCCCCTCGCGGACCCGCTGCAGGAACACGGGCTTGCACCCCGCGCAAATCCAGTGCTCCCGGTAGCGCATCATCGCGCTGCCGTCGAAAACACCGCCGCATTCGGAGCAGGCGTGCCTGTTTTCCGGAGACTCCCCGGCCTGCGCCTGCCCGGGCGCGGAGGCCGAAGCCGCCAGGGCGGCGAAATCCGCATGGAGCACCCAGTCCTGCATGCCCGTGCGCCAGACATGGGTGTCCGGCCTGATTTTCCCCGCCTGGAGCGCACCGTTGAATTCCTCCGCCGTGAGCGGCCCCACGCGCTCCCCGCCTTCCATGTAATAGTATTCCACCACGCCTCCTTGCCCCGGCGCTGAGAACCCCTCCAAGCCGGCGCGTGAAAAATGTAGCCGATTCCCCCTTTCCATATCAAAGCATTTGCCAAAAAACCTGTTGACAGTTCGCGGGACTTTGATTAGGATTGTGTCAGGGGCATGTGAGGCGCATGTCCGCGGTTATATTCCTTTCCAACAGGAGGCGTGTCATGAAGAAGTCCCGTCGCGGTTTCACACTCATCGAACTGCTGGTGGTGATCGCCATCATCGGCATCTTGGCGGCAATTCTGCTCCCGGCGCTGGCCCGCGCCCGCGAGGCGGCCCGGAGGTCCAGTTGCCAGAACAACTTAAAGCAGATGGGCATTGTGCTCAAGATGTACTCGGGCGAGTCCAAGGGGCAGATGTTCCCGCCGATGCAGGGATTCCCCGCCTGGGACGGCGTGACCGACCCGGACCCCAACTGCAACGGCCACTATGACTACCCCGCCATCGGCTTCTCGGGCAAGGCGCTGTACCCCGAATACCTGACCGACGTGAACGTGCTGAACTGCCCGTCCAACGCGCGGCAGGAGGGCGTGGGCCAAATCACCGACGAGATCGTCGCCGCGGAGCCCGGATGCGTCCCGTACCGGAACATGCTGACCCAGACGGACATGAGCTACGCGTACTGGGGGTATCTGGTGGACCTTATCGACGTGCCGGAACTGCGCTCCGACGAGGTGCGCGATCTCCCCGTGAACGGCAAGGTGCTCCAGGTCCCGTGCCAGCTCATCTCCATTTACATGTTTGTGAACCTGGTGGCCGAGGACTGGAAGCCCTCCCCCGAAATGCTTGACGCGGACGTGACGAACCCACTTTATCCAAGGAGCGGGAACGGAAGAGGAAAAGTAATTTATCGGCTTCGAGAGGGTATTGAACGTTTCATTATCACCGACATCAACAACCCCGCCGCCACCGCCCAGGCGCAGAGCGAGGTGATCGTCGCGTCCGACCTGATCTCGAACACGGGCGGGGACTCCCTGTTCAACCACATCCCCGGCGGCGCGAACGTGCTGTTCATGGACGGCCATGTGGAGTTCCAGAAGTACGACCGCCGCGGCGACGGACCGTGCAACGAGCTGATCGCGAACGCCATCGGCCTGCTGGCCCAGTAGGGGCTCCGCCTGAAAAAAACATCCCCGCCGCCCCACAGGGCGGCGGGGATTTCTCTTTTGCGGGGGGATGATCAGTCCGCGGCGCGGACCATGAGGTCCGCCACCAGCCGGGCGAATTCGCCGGGGTTGGGAAGCTGACCCCCCTCGGCGAGGAGCGCCTGGCCGAAGAGCAGCTCGGCATAGTCCCCGAGCGCGGGGGCGGCGGCGTCCCGCTCATGAATCGCGGTGAGCTTGGCGACAACCGGATGGGACGGGTTCAGCTCCAGGATGCGCTTCACCGAGGGAAGTTCCTGGCCCATGGACCTGAGCATTTTCTCCAACTGCGGCGACATGTCGCCCGTGTCGGTGACCAGGCAGGCGGCCGACGAGGTGAGGCGGCTCGAAAGGCGCACCTCCTTCACCCGGTCCTTCAGCCTGTCCCCGAGCACGCCGAGCAGCGGCTTGACCGCCTGCTCCTTTTCCTTCCGGGACGCCTCCTCCTTTTCCCCCTCCGCGTCACCCTCCAGGCGCACCATGCCCTTGGCGGCGGACTGGAGCTTTTTGCCCTGGTATTCCTCCACGGCGGCGGTCCACACCTCGTCCACGGGGTCGGGGAGCAGCAGCACCTCCACGCCCTTTTCCCGGAAGGCCTCCAGATGGGGCGAATTCACGATGCGGTCGCGGCTTTCCCCGCAGAGGTAATAGATGTGCTCCTGGCCGGGCTTCATGCGGATGAGGTACTGCGCCAGGGAGGTCGGCCCGTCGTCGGCCATGGTGGAGTCGAAGCGCGCCAGCGCCAGCAGGTCGTCCCTGTTGTCCTGGTCCTGGAAAAGCCCCTCCTTGAGCACCCGCCCGAAGGCCTCCCAGAACTTCGCGTACTTGTCCGGCTCCTTCGCGGCAAGGTCCCTGAGCGCGTCGAGCACCTTGCCGGTGACCCCTTTGTTCATCCGCTGGATCTGCCGGTTCTGCTGGAGGATCTCGCGGGAGATGTTGAGGGGCAGGTCCTCCGAGTCCACCACGCCGCGCACAAAGCGCAGGTATTCGGGCAGCAGCTCGTCGCAGTCGTCCATGATGAAGATGCGCTTCACGTAAAGGTGCACGCCGTGGGTCCTGCGCTCGTGGCGCATCATTATGTCGAAGGGCGGCGCCTCGGGGATGAACAGCAGCATCCTGTACTCCAGCGTGCCCTCCATCTTCGCCTGGATGCGCAGGAGCGGGTCGGTCCAGTCGTGCGAGATGTGCTTGTAAAACTCGTTGTACTCCTCCTCGGACACCTCGGACTTGTCCCGCAGCCAGATGGCCTTCATGGAGTTCAGCGTCTCCATCCGGCGCACCTTCACCTCGGGCGCGTCCTCCTTCGGGTTGCCCTCGCCGTCCCGTTCCCGCTCGGTGCGTTCCACCTCCATGCGGATCGGGTAGGCCACAAAGTCGGAGTACTGCTTCACGATGCGGCGGATTTCCCACTCCGCAGTGTAGTCGCGCATCCCGTCCTCCTCGTCGGAGGGCTTCAGGTGCAGCGTCACCGTCGTGCCGGGCTCGTCACGCGACCCGTCGTCCAGCGTGTAAAAACCGTCCCCCGAGGACTCCCAGCGGGTGGCCCCCTCCTCGCCCGCGCGCCGCGTCACCAGCGTCACCCGGTCCGCCACCATGAAGGTGGCGTAAAAGCCGACGCCAAACTGGCCGATCAGCTCGGCGGGCGAACCCGACTCGCGCGTTTCGCGCAGCTTCCTCAAAAACTCCTGCGTGCCGGACTTGGCGATGGTGCCGATCAGATCGCCCACCTCGGCGCGGCTCATGCCGATGCCGTTGTCCGACACCGAGAGGGTGCGCGCGGCGGGGTCCGCGTCGATGCGGATGCAAAGCTCCCCCGAATCCGCCAGCAGCTCGGGCCGCTTCACCGCCTCGAAGCGGCGCTTGTCCAGCGCGTCGGAGCTGTTCGATATCAGCTCCCGCAGGAAAATGTCCTTGTTGGAGTAGACCGAATGGATCATCAGGTCCAGCAACTGCCGGGCCTCGGTCCGGAATTCATGCCGTTCACTCATGACAATGCGTCTCCTCGCTGGTTGTTGCTCTTTCTCCCGGCCGCGCAAAACGGCGGCGGGACTCCCGGCGCACATTATACGAAACGCCGCCGCGCCGCCTCCACCAGCGGCGGCATGGGCAGTTTCCTGGGCGTGGAAAAGCTAAAGCGCGGCTTCACGGGAAGGGGCGCTCACCAGTGCAACTGGTGAACGGGGGGCGAATATTTGTGGGGGCGGCTCCCCGTGTCCGCCCAGTCGTGCCGGTGCGAACATCCAATTTTCAAGACACGCTAAAGCGTGAACAACATACCAACAGGCCCCGCATCCTGGTATGTTGTTCATGCTTCAGCATGTCCGGGAAGGAAGGCGGAATGTGGCTCAACATCCCCCTAAATCCCCCTTTGAAGGGGAACTTAAGAGGCCTGCATCCTGGTATGTTGTTCATGCTTCAGCATGTCATGGGAAGGACTCAAAACACCGCCCGTCCGGCATCCCCCTTAGAAGGGGGAAAGAGGGGGATGTTTTCCCTGCTTGCCCGTGGCTCCGCGTGAAAATCTCCGGAATGCCTGCGCGAAGGTGGGAAGGACGGGAAGGGAAATAATGCGGGCACGGGGGACCGCCCCTGCCGGGGCTGCGGGGTGCGTGTGGTATGCTTTTCCACGGACCGTGCCGGACGGGTGGGTGTCGCTCAATGGAAACGCGAGGAGGTTGGCATGACAAGGTGTTTTTCTGTTTTTGTTGCATTGTTTCTGCTCCAGTGGGCAATCCATGGGGACGATGGGGCGAGCGGACAACCGCAGGTGAATCTCCGGATGTCAAAGTCGGAGATAATATCCGGGGAACCCGTTTATGTGCTTATTGACATCGTCAACCCAAGCAAGGAGCGCTCCTTTGGCGGGGTGGTCATCTGGAACAACAGCATATTCGACGCGGAAACATTTAAACTGACATTATCGAACACGTCCACCGGAAAAAAGGTGGAGAGAAGGGTGCTGCGGGCGCATCCAGTCACATATATGGTCCTTATGGATGACTATGTCGAGCTTAAGGCCGGAGCCTGCTTGACGGCCACCTATCCACTGCACCTCCAGTACCCGACGCTGCTGCCCCCCGGTGACTATTCAGTTTCCATTTCAAGGATGGATCTTAGGCTGCGGGGAGGCGAAAAATATATCCATAGGCCGGATCAATCCAAAGCCTCATTTACCGTTCTGCCCTATGACAGGGAGCGGCTTGCGGAGGTTTACAACACTCTTTTGCGCGAGGCGCTGGCCGATCTCGAAAAACCAACGGACATATTCTGGAATGGCCAAGATTTTAATCTTCCCCCGTCTGTCCTGTTGTTGCTCAACGCCTATGGTCCCGATGCCGTAAAAGCGCAGATGGCCCTTGTTTATGACAGCCACAATGGGTTCCGCTTTGACCTTCCCAGCAAGGTGCATGCGTGGGAGAACATCGCGTGCAATGCCGGGGTGGAAGAGGTGCGCTCCTTGGTGCAAATCACTGATAATCCAAAGTTCAACAACCCGGAATATCGGAATTTCTGGGACGATCTGGGGTTGATTTGGGCGTTGCATGAATTAAACGAAAAGGGGACAGAGGAGATTAGGGAGCTCACAAAAACGGTTGTCTCAAGGTTTCCTGAAAAAATGGAAATTGAAAATGTTGGATTGATGTTGTATCACTAACCGTCCCCGCCGTGCTTGTTTGCGGCCCTGGACAAGGCGATCCATGGGAGACGCGGAGGGGAACGGGGAAAGAGGTAAAGTGCAACTTCAGGGACAGGGGCGTTCACCAGTGCAACTGGTGAACGGGGGGGTGATGGGAGTTATGGGAAGCATGGGAATTATGGGGGATGGGGAAGCCACTCCCTGGGACTCATAAGTCCCATGTGTCCCATAACTCCCATGCCTCCCATTTTCTTGGAATTTTTTTCCGGGATGGGTTTACACTGGTTTCGATGAACCAACCTGTGGAGGAATGTGAAATGCGCGGCATTGCGATTGGGGTTTGCATGACTTTGGCGGCTGCATGGTGCGCGCCGGCGCTTTGGGCGCAGGAGCCCGTTCCCACCCGGCCCGCGCCCGCGCAGCCGGTAGCGCGGCCGGAAGAGCCGACGCCGGGACCAAACATCGAATTCACCGTGTACACGGTGAAGGCGGCGGGCGCGGGGGACGAGGCGGTCCCGCTGCCGCCCGCGCTGGAAAAGACCGCCGCCAAAATCCGGGAAGAGTTTGGCCAGGAAAAGCTCCTGCTGGTGGACACGCTGTTTGTGCGCACCCGCGCGGGGGAGGAAGTGCAGTCAAACGGCATGTTCCGGATGACGCCGCCCCCCTCCGCCAGCCCTGACACCTCCGCGTTTATGAACTACAAGGTCGCCATCCAAAGCGGCGGGGTGGTGGAAACGGAGGGTTCCGCGCCGGTTTTCAACGTCCAAAATTTTGTCTGGGGCGGCAGTGTTGAACTCCTGACGCCGTCCCCCGCCGCAGTGCAGCAACCCGACGGGACGACACGGGCCGTCGTCGGCCCAATCCGGGCGGTCAACCAGCGCGAGACCGGGTTTCAGACCTCCGCGGACATCACGGAGAACCAGCCGGTATTGCTGGGGAAAATGGGCATGGCCCCCCTGGGCGACACCTATTTCATCATCCTCCTGGCCCGCAAGGCCGAATAAAATAGAAGACGCTGAAGGGGGACGGAAGAGAGGGACTACTCTTGGGCATCCTCTTCGCCCTCTCCGGTCTCTTCAAAGGTGTCAAACATATTTTTTTGGTTGTTTGGCTCGAAGAAGGAACTATCAAAGCCGCCTTCAAGCTTAATGGCCGTAAATTCGACTTCACCCAGTTCCCGGAACGACTTACAGAAGCGGTAGAACGTTCTTGTGTCGTCGGTAATGACAAATTCGGCGTCCGCAACCGCAGCCTGGGCAATCAGTTTAAGGTCATCCTTGAGCGCCACCCGTGACTGTTCCGGCGGGCGCGTATGCTCAAGGTCATGCAGTTTGGCCGTGCGCAGGGCATCGTCCCAGTTGAAGGGGAGCACGATGCATGATCGCAACATTTCCGGCAAAATCTCCTGACGGACGCAAAACTCGGAGACCACAATAGTGGAAAGGTAGACGGGAATGTCACTTTCGAGAAAATACCGCCAGTACCGGCGTGCCGCGTCATGGTGCGGACGCTGCCGGTCCGACAGCGTAATCAAGAAACTGGTGTCAATCAGGACACCATCCGCCATGTGCTATTCTCCCCTGAGTTCTCTCACCCAAGCTGCGGCATCAGGCACACCCGCCCATGCCTTTTCACCTTCGGCGGCAAAACGATCCAGCGCTTCCTCATCATAGACGGGGTGATAATCGGCAAATGCAATCAGCCGGACATTCCGCAAGGCGCCCGTGCGGTGGTGCTGTTCCGCGTGTACATGCAGCAGCACCTTGCGGTAAAGCCGGTTCTCATCCTGGTCATGCAGATAGTCCTGTGAAGCACCCACGATGATGGTCTTACCGCTTCGGGCGAGTTTCAGGTGAATGTTCGCCTTTTGCACCCCACCCATGTCCATGATCTCGCCATGTAGATATTTCTCTACCGCCACCCACGGCTGGATGGTACCCACCCGGTAGTCAGTCCGGTGGCTCACCACGATAGGTGGAAAACTTTGATTACCGGGGCGAATTTCAAATTCAATAAACGGATCGGCCTTTGCGCGTGCCTGCCATTTCTGCACCACTTCCGCCCGCTTGGGGTCCAGTTCCCCGAGCGTGTCTTGGCGTTCCAGCGCGCGAAGATCTGATTCCAGCGTGCCCAGCACAGTAGCCGCAGCCAGAAGGATCCGCACGATGTAGGAACCTTCAACGATTTCCACGTGAACCTGATTGAGCTTCGCGCGATCACTTCCCGCCAGGAAAGTTTCTACCTGCCGGTTGAATTCATTGAACTGGGACAGGCCTATCGTTCGGGGGCTGATCCCAACCCCGTCCAGTTGTCCACGAAGGGAGAAATCTATGGATTCCGCGATATTCATAGTTGTTTCACCTAGTAAAATCATACCCGAGAAGAGGTGCCCTCTGCAATCCGGTATATTCTCTGTGCGCAACTCAGTCGCTGCATGCAACAGCCGCAGAATGGCACCTTTCTTGGGCTAATTTGCTGTTGCTGGGGGATTGATTAATGGCCATCTCGCCCCCAAAACACCCCATCCGGGCGATATCCGCCAAAAAGAAAGAGTGACCACTCGGGATTTCAACCCGACTCCTTCTTTCAGCTGGACATGAAGCATAGCCCCATGCCGAGATGGAGGGAGACGCACCAACCGCCACGCCAATGAGTCAAAAACTGTTCTGTAAACAATTGTGCTGTGTATTCGCTCATGCCTTAATCAGTTTACAAGCCAGGCAACTCCATCAGTCGGCGCGGACCTTTTCAAAGGGCAGGGTGATGAGCACCTGGCAGCCCTGGCCGGGGGAGCTGGTGATTTCGACGGTTCCGCCGTGCTCCTCGATGATGCCGCGGGTGATGGAGAGGCCGAGTCCGGTGCCGCCGGGCTTGGTGGTGTAGTAGGGGTCGAAGGCGTGCTCGAGCATGTCGCGGGGCATGCCGGGCCCGTCGTCGCGGATTTCCACCTCGCAGGCGCGGTCGGTGAGCCGCGAGAAGAGGCGGACGCGGCCGCCTTCGGGGCAGGCTTCGAGGGCGTTGAGCAGCACGTTGAGCACGGCGCGGTTCATCTGCTTGGGGTCGAGCATGAGCTTCCGCCCGCCGGCGCGGAACTCGCCGGTGAGCCGCACGGCGCGCGCGGCGGCCTCGTTTTGGAAGAGCCGGACGCAGTCGCCCAGGAGGGTGTCGATGTCGAGGGGCTCCGGGTGCAGCTCGGACTCGCGGGCGAGGGAGAGGAACCCGGAGACGATCTCCTCCAGCCGCCCCACCTCGGAGCGGATGGTCTGGAGGGGGCGCGCGGCGGGCGCGTCGGGCCCGTCGAGCTGGTCTATGGCGTGGCTGGAGAGGAGCTTGATGGCGTTGAGGGGGTTGCGCACGTCGTGGGCCACGCCCGCGGCGAGGGTGCCCAGCGCGGAGAGGCGCTGGGCCTGGCGCAGCTTCACCTCCATCAGCTCCTTTTCGCGGAGCGACTCGACCATCCGGTTGAAGGTGGTCTCCAGCGCGAGGATTTCGCCGGTGCCGCCGCGCGTGCCGACGGTTTCGAGCCGCCCGTCGGAGATGGCGGCGCAGCTTTCCGCGAGCCGCCGCAGGGGGTGGAGCGCCTTCCACAGGTAGTAGACCATGAGCCCCAGGGCCACGAGGAACACGGCGGTGACGGCGATCATGTAGTCGTTCTTGAAGGCGCGGAGGATTTCCGTCTGGGGCGCGATGGTGACGGTGGCGGTGAGCAGCATGCTCCGGCCGCCGTTGCGCAGGGGCATGCGCGCCACGCGGGCGAAGCCGCCGCCGGGGAGGCGCTCGATGGTGAAGGTGGCCCCGCCCGCCCCGTCGGGCTGCTCCTCAAGGCGGATGTCCATGCCCTGGTGCAGGTCCATCAGGTCGCCCTCGAGGGCGCGCAGGTCGCCGTCGTAGCCCTCCTCGAAGCGCAGCTCCAGGCTGCGGGCGATGTCCTGCGACTCCTCCTCCATCTGCTGCACCGCCTCGTTGAAGAAGTGGCGGGTGATCCCCGCGACGGCGCCGAAGAGGCAGAGGAGCAGCACGCCGCAGAGCACCACGACCCTGAAAAACAGGGTGCGGTACCACGGTGTCTGGAAGGGCGCCCGCCGCCGGACGCCGTTTTCCGCCGCATCGCTCACGGTGCGCTCCTCCGCTTCACAGGGGCGGCGGGATTTCGCCGTCCAGCAGGCGCAGTATTTCCTTCACGTCCTCCCAGCACTCGCGCTTGCTGTCGGGGTTCCGCAGCAGGTACGCGGGATGGTAGGTGACGCGCAGGGGGATGCCGTGGTAGTTGTGCCACGACCCCCGCAGCCGCCCGACCAGCGCGGCGGTTTTGAGCAGGGTCTGGGCCGCGGTGCCGCCGAGCGCGCAGATCACCCTTGGCTGGATGAGGGCGAGCTGCCGGATGAGGAAGGGCTCGCATTTTGCGACCTCGTCCGGCGCGGGCGTGCGGTTGCCGGGCGGGCGGCACTTCAGCACGTTGCAGATGAACACGTCGGTCCGCGCCGTCTTGAAGCCCTTTTCGATGATGTCGGTGAGCAGTTTCCCCGCGCGGCCCACGAAGGGGCGGCCCTGGAGATCCTCGCTCTCGCCGGGGGCCTCGCCGACGAAGACAATCCGCGCCTCCGGGTTGCCCTCGCCGGGGACGGTGCGGGTGCGGGTGGCGCAGAGGGTGCATTTTTTGCAGCCGGACACCTCCTCCGCAATGCGGACAAGGCTGTCCTCCGAAGGGTCAAACTCGTACACGGCCGGGGCCTCCTCCCCGCGGGGCGGCGCGGTCACGGCGGCGGGTTCGGGGGTGATGCCGGGCAGGTCGCCCGTTTCCGGGCCGGTCACCCGGTCAAGCATGGCCGCCACCTCGGGGGACAGGGCCACCTTTGGGGGCCTGCCGCGCGCGCCCCGCCGCGCCAGAACGCCCGCGTCACGGATTATTTCCTGAAATTTCTCGTCATCGGTCATGCCGGAATCTCCGCGCCACATCATAGCACGGCGCGCCCGCCGGGCGGAAAAGCCCCCTCCGGCGCATTACAAAAACTTAATTTTTCCGCACCCTCCCGCGTAATGTTGGCCGGGTATCCTTCTGTTGACGGCAATGGAGCCGCCAAGAAAAAAAAGGAGTGCGACACATGAACAGGCACACGATGAAGCAAGTCCTGCTGACCGCGGTTCCGCTGGCGGCGGCGCTTCTGGCGGCGGGCGGCCTTTGGGGGCTGATTGCCCCGGCAAACGCGCAGGAACCCCCGCAGGGGCCGCCCCCGGCGCTGAACGGCGACGCCCCCGCCCCGCCCCCCCCGCCGGACGGACCTCCCCCGCCCCCGCAGGCCAATGCGGGCGGCGACCGTGAACTGCCGCCACCGCCGCCCCTGGCCGGGCCTGGCAACCGCCGCATGCAGGGCCCGCCCCGCGACGGCATGCCCAGCCCCGGCATGGGCCGCCCCGGCCCGCCCCGCAGGGACCCCGCCCGGATGTTCGAGGACATGGACGCGGACAAGAACGGATCCATTTCCCGGGAGGAGTTCATGGAATTCCATGAGCGCATGCGCCCGCCGATGGGCGGCCCCCGGCCCGGAAGCATGGACAACGGCCCCGACGGCCCGCCGCCCTGCGATTTCCAGGGTCCGCCGCCCAACCGCGGCATGAAGGGCCGCTGGCAGGATGGCGGGGGCCGTCCGCAGGGTCCGCCCCCGAACCGCGGCGGCCAGTGGCGGGATGACGGCGGCTATGGCCGCCCCCAGGGTCCGCCCCCGGACCGCGGCGGCCAGTGGCGGGACGACGGCGGTTACGGCCGCCCGCAGGGCCCGCCGCCCGCGCCGCCGGAGGACGGACAGCGCTAGGCGAATCCACACCCCGCGCAAGCGGATGCCACAGCCGGCTCCCCCCCGCGTCTTTCCCGGACGCGGGGGGGAGTGTTACAATTCAGGCAAGATTTCGGGAGATGCGATGATGCCGACCTACGAATACCATGCGGTCCGCGCGAAGGAGGAGGAGGGTAAATCCTTTGTCGGCGGCATTGTGGTGGCGAAGGACCGCCACGAGGCCAAGGAGAAGCTGGCCGGGCACGGGCTGAAGGCGACCATGCTCACCCGCGCGCGGGGCATCATGGCGGTGATCAAGTGGCTTGACGCCGACATCCGCTGACGGGCCCGTCACGGATTGCGGGGCGGGTGCTCCTCGTCGGGGTTGGGGCAGTAGATGCAGTCGCACTTGCTCGCGGGCCGTCCGCACACGGGCGGGCAGAAGGAGGTTTCGCCGAGCTGCTGGTCCATGTCCAGGGCGGGCTCGTCGGAGTCCGTGGGGCCGATGGGCCGGGCGGGCACGCCCGCCACGGTGGTGTGGGGCGGCACGGGCTTGAGCACCACGGCACCCGCCGCGATTTTCGCGCCCTCGCCGATTTCGATGTTCCCCAGTATCTTGGCGCCCGCCGCAATGAGCACGCCCCTGCCCACCTTTGGGTGGCGGTCCCCCCACTCCTTGCCGGTGCCGCCGAGGGTGACGGCGTGCAGCATGGACACGTTGTCGCCGACCACGGCGGTCTCGCCGATGACCACGCCCGTGGCATGGTCCATGAACACGGCCTTTCCGATGCGGGCGGCGGGGTGGATGTCCGTGGCGAAGACCTCGGAGACCCGGCTCTGGAGGAAGAGCGCCAGGTGGGCGCGCTCCTGGTTCCAGTAGTGGTGCGCGATGCGGTGGGCCTGGAGCGACAGGTATCCCTTGAAATAGAGGAGCGGCTGGGAGTATTTGCGGCAGGCGGGGTCGCGCTGGCGCACCGCCTCAAGGTCGGCGCGGGCGCAGTCGCCCAGGTAGGGGTCGGCCCTGTGCGCGTCCGACATCAGGTCGCGCAGGGACAGGGCGGGCAGCGTCACGCTCTCCAGCTTGTGGGCGAGGATGAAGCAGAGCGCGTCCTCAAGGGAATGGTGGTTCAGGATCGAGGCGTGCAGGAAGCTGGACAGCATGGGCTCGCGCCACACGCCCTCCGCGGCCTCCGCACGGATGGTCTCCCAGATGATGTCCCTCGGGGTGTCGTCCGCCATTTCCCGTAAACTCCGTCGGCGCGGCTGCGCGCCCTTTGTGCCGGCCAGGCGGGAAGAATACCACGGCCCGGGGCCGCGGCAAAAAACGCCGCCCGTAAAACAGCGCGGGGACGTCGGCCGCAACCGGCGTCCCCGCCTGTCAGGTTCCTTTTCAGCAAAACACCATCCGGGCGCGGATTATTTGCCCGAGATGGACTCCACCAGGACGCTTTCCACCTGGGCGGGCTTTTTGGCGCCGCCGCGCAGGAAAACGCGGACGCTGGCCGAACCGGCCTCAACGTCCTTGGGGAGGTCAAAAAAGCGCTCGATGACGAAGGCTTTGCCGTCGCCGGGATGCTCGACCATCCTGCGGACCACCTTGCCGCCCGACTTGTATTCGAGGCGCATGCCCATCTTGCCGGGGTCGGCGCTGGTGCATTTCACCTGGACCTTCACCGTCTTGCCCGCCACACCCGTGCGGATGGGGAACAGGAGCACGGAGTCCTCCTTGGCGTCCGGCTCAAGCTGGGCCACCTTCTTCCCGTCCACGGTTTTCTCGGTCACACCGGCCTTGCCGTGGTATTTCCAGCTCTTGGGCACGCCGCCCGCCCATTCCTTGAAGTCGCCGTTGGCCACGAGCTGCCTGCGGACCACCTTCTTGGACGCGGGCTTTTTCGCCTCGTCCGCCTTCTTTGCGGCGGCTTCGGGGGCCTTCTTTTCCGCGGGTTTGGCCTGTTTTGCCTTGTCGGCGGCGGGTTTGGCCGCCTTCTTCGCCGCGGGCGCCGGGGTGCTGGCGGACTTGCCGCAGGCCTGGAAGGCGAAACAGAACGCGGTGAGCGCGATTACCGCGACACTAAACAGATTCACATGCAGTTTTTTGGTCATTTTTGCCTCCTTTGAGGGTCTTGGGCGCGATTCGCCGCTTTCATGTTGGCAATTGATTATCCCAGATTACCCCCGGTTCATACAACCCCCCGGCTGTTGGGGGCGGAAACAGGGGTGTCCGTGGGGGGATAACGACCAGTGCGGCGGTTTTTGGGACAGCCCGTTCCGGGCTCATGTATCCCCAGTTTGGTTTAAGTGGGTAGAGAGACGAGTTGCCTTAGCGC
>JADHEF010000569.1_pt1 | contig 35903 bp, 28 predicted proteins | sample 8952391 | NCBI WGS metagenome assembly JADHEF01 (sample SAMN16124439, study PRJNA663245) | bioreactor sludge metagenome | isolation source: sludge (nitrite) | place: India:Bengaluru | collected 2019-02-28 | reverse complement strand
CCGATCAATAAAATAAAAACAAACTGTTTTACCTATTTATTCAATTCATTTAATATCCTGTTATCAAATAAACATTTACTCCTTTGGAGACGTTAGCAATGTTAGACCAAAATACTTCAGCTCAACTTAAAACCCTATTAGAACGCCTGGAAGGCCCGATTGAACTGGTGGCGACTTTGGATGGCTCTGACAAATCAGCCAAAATCCAGGAACTGGTGTCCGAAGTGGCTGCACTGTCTGACCTGGTCACTGCACGCTTTGACGGGACCAATGCACGTGCGCCAAGCTTTGGTATTGCTAAAGCTGGTGAAGAACCACGTGTATTCTTTGCAGGCTTGCCAATGGGCCATGAGTTCACTTCGCTGATTCTGGCATTGCTGCAAACTTCAGGTTATGCACCGAAAGTCTCTGATGAAGTGCTGGCGAATATCAAGAGCCTGGGTGTTCAATCTAACTTTGACGTGTTCGTATCATTAAGTTGCCATAACTGTCCGGATGTGGTTCAGGCACTCAACCTGATCGCCATCTATAACCCGGGCACTACAGCGACCATGATTGATGGTGCTTTCTTCCAGGAAGAAGTGGAAGAACGCAAGATCATGGCGGTGCCGATGGTGTTCCAGGACAACCAGCATATTGGTCAGGGTCGTATGACACTGGAAGAAATCATTGCCAAACTGGATAGCAATGCCGCTGCCAAAGATGCTGAAAAGCTGAATGCCAAAGACACCTTTGATGTCCTGGTGATTGGTGGTGGACCTGCAGGCAATACTTCTGCCATCTATGCAGCGCGTAAAGGCATTAAGACCGGGATCGTGGCGGAGCGCATGGGCGGTCAGGTCATGGATACCATGGACATTGAAAACTTTACGTCTGTACAGAAGACCCAAGGTCCTAAATTTGCAGCCGAGATGGAAGCCCACGTGCGTGAATATAGTGTCGACATCATGAACCTGCAACGTGTCTCTAACATCAAAGGTGCAGATGCAACGGCCAATGGTCTGGTGGAAGTCACGTTAGAGAATGGTGCCAAACTGGAATCGAAAACCGTGATTCTGTCGACTGGTGCACGCTGGAGAGAGATGAATGTTCCAGGTGAGCAGGAATATAAAACTCGTGGTGTAGCCTACTGCCCGCACTGTGATGGTCCTTTATTCAAGGGTAAACGTGTTGCGGTGATTGGTGGCGGTAACTCGGGTGTGGAAGCCGCGATTGATCTGGCAGGGATTGTAGAGCATGTAACGCTGGTGGAATTTGATACCAAGCTGCGTGCGGATCAGGTGCTTCAAGACAAGCTGAACAGCTTGCCGAACACCACCGTGATCAAGAATGCCTTGTCGACTGAAGTACTGGGTGACGGTGCACAAGTGACTGCACTGAAATACAAAGACCGTGCCACAGATGAAGAGCATGTGGTTGAACTTGCAGGGATCTTCGTGCAGATCGGTTTGTTGCCAAATACGGACTTCCTGAAAGAAACCCCAGTTGAGCTGACCAGTCGTGGCGAGATTGTGATTAACGACCGCAACGAAACCAATGTGAAAGGTGTGTTTGCGGCAGGTGACTGTACCACCGTGCCGTACAAGCAGATCATCATTGCGACCGGTGAAGGTGCCAAGGCATCACTGTCTGCTTTTGATTACATCATCCGTTCTGGGCAGTAAGTTTTAGACTAGCTCAAATAAAGCCCGCTTGATGCGGGCTTTATTATGTATATTTTCAAGAGAATTAACTCTTAATTCATTGGTTATTATTTGATTAATGAAAATATTTCTTACATTTTAAGAAAATCCTACTGCTTGTGTAATGAATTTTTATACTCTATTGTCTCTATGTAATTATCAGCAATTGCTTATTGCAAGCTGATGCTGCTCTACCTATGATAAAAAACCAATTGAATCATCTTTCATGATCGAAGAATAAAAAGGATAACATCCTGGGAGAAGAACAATGCAGTATCAATATCATTGTGCTTGCTGCGAAAAAGTAGTCGACTCTACAGAAAAATCATGCTCAAACTGTGGCTCACATCATATTCGCAGCCCTTTTGGTTTCTGGATTTTTTGTCTTGTGGCCTGCCTCGTTACAGCAATCGTATTTAAAGTCGTGCATTTGTATGTGCAATCACAACAAGAAGTTCCTATACAACACTCTCTACTCGACGTTTTAAAAGAAGAAGATAAAAGACTTCGCTAATTTCATGCATCTCACAGCAAAGACCTGTTAGTTCAAACAAGTCTTTTTATTACTCTTAAATAATTCAAATAGAGATGCGAAAAATAGCCTCATCAAATCCAGCTTTGATTTACAATAGCTGTGGATTTGAATGAGAGATGTGCCATGGTTCAGTTAATTAAAAAAGGTGGATTGCGTGAGCGCGCTAACCGTAGTCGCAGTTATCAAGGCTCTGAAAATACTGAAACCACCTTAAAGCCTAATCGTTATCAAACGGCGGTTAAAACACCAGACAATTTAGCCTCTCCTTCCCCGACCTCACCAATATCTCCAGCATTAAATGAAGATACCCTCCTTAATTCATCAGAATAAGTGCTTCATACCATAACCACAATGCAAATAGCAGAAATAGTCCGCCTGACATCATATCAATATAACTCCCCGAACGCTGGTACAAGATTTTAATTTTTGGTTGGGAAATCAACAGCATCAATAAAGTGAAGGTGATAAAAGTCTGCAAGGGAATAATCACCGCCAACTGTGCTTTCAAATAATCGGAAGCAGACGAGCTTAAGGCCAGTGAAAATACGCTACTAAAATAAATCAGTGTTTTTGGATTAGAAAGGTTGGTCCATAAGCCCAACATAAAATAGTTTTTAGCTTGCACCTGTCCATTCGTATCGTCGTCGGTCTGATGTCTATTTTTAAAGCTATGCACACCACCCTTTAACATGGCCCATCCCATTTTAGCCAGGAACACACCACCGAGCACCATCAATACCTGTTGAATCCATGGAAACTGGTCAATTAACAGGGTAAAACCCACAAGTGTCAGTATTACCCAAACCACCATACCGGCAGAGATCCCTGCGATAACTTTCAGGGCATTCTGGCGTGCGGTAGATGCGGCACTTTTGGCAATGAGTAAAATATCAGGGCCAGGACTCAATTGAGCAACAAAATGCAGAAGACAGATCGTAAAAAGCAGAGACATTAAAATAAGGTAAATTTATAAAAATATATTATAACGTTTGTTCAAAGAGATTAGAAAGCTCCAATAAAAAACCGAATCATCAGATTCGGCTTAAATAGAATTTTTTAAATAAAACATTTATTTTGGATTGATATCTTTCATTTCAATTTTTTTCGCCTCAGGTCTCACTTCACGTGCTTCACCATCAATAATGTTGGAATCACCGCGACCTGATTGCTGATTTTGCATATCCTGCATTTGACGCATCATCTCGGCAAATGGGTTCTGGCCTTGTGCACCACCCATATCGCCCATCATGCCACCCATCATTTTTTCCATCATGAGTTGCTGACGTTTCATCATCGCTTTCATTATAGCAGCCTTAAAAACCTGCTGAACCGCTGGAATGAGCATCAATACTGCCAATACGTCGGTAATCAATCCAGGAATAAGCAGAAAGAAACCTGCCAGAATTTTAGGTAAATTTCCTGTTAATGCAGGATCTGCACTCATCTGTCCCATCTGCATTTGCTGCATTTGTGGCATTACACCGGCCGAGTATTTACGGATCAGATTCATACCAATAAAAAATGCGGCCACAAACCAGAAAAATACGTACCACATGCTCCCGACGAGGTCACCCACGCCAATCCAGACAAATACTTCTAGGATTAAGCCTGCAAGGATAATAAGAAATAATTTCATGAAAATTAATCTAATCTCAGTAAAATAAATAATAGGATGCTGGAATCAACTGCTTCATCAGGATCAAGCTTTTTTGATACGCTTATGTAACAATATGGGCATTATTCTATTTTTAAAGTGCGGGCATGTCATTAATTATTGGGATTGACCCCGGTTCTCGTTTAACCGGTTACGGAATTATCGAAAAAGACGGCTCCAAACTGACTTTTGTTGATGCCGGCACCATCAGAACAGAAACGACAGAAATGCCTGAACGTTTAAAACGGATCTTTGCCGGCGTGGAGCGCATTGTAAAATTTTATGGTCCCACTGAAGCTGCGGTAGAACAGGTCTTTATGGCACAAAATCCGGATTCTGCCTTAAAACTCGGTCAGGCCCGTGGTGCTGCTGTTGCGGCACTGGTCAATCTGGATTTGAAAGTCGCTGAATATACTGCGCGCCAGATCAAGCAGTCGGTAGTGGGTTATGGTGCTGCGGATAAAGAACAGGTGCAGATGATGGTAATGAATATTCTAAAACTCAGCATCAAACCGCAGCAGGATGCCGCCGATGCTTTAGCTGCTGCTATTTGTCATGCCCACGCCTCAGGCAGTATGAGTAAAATGGCGGTATTGAATGCGTTGGGTGGTATGGCACGCGGCCGGAGTCGCGTCAGTAGCCGTCGTCGATAAGGTTTAATGCAATATTATAAAGTCTTGAGCATCTAGCTCAGATTCCAGATACTCTTGAATAACCGCTTGTACGATTGCACGAGCAGGCCCTTTCCACCTTCGTGTAATCATTTCCTGAAGTTGGGAGTCTGTTCCAGCAATAACGGCCTCCACCTCACCTGTGCTCAAGTTCTTCACATATCCTTTCAGTCCAAGCGCCTGAGCCTGCTCGGCAAACCAGTAAAGGTATCCGACTCCTTGAACTTGGCCTGAAATATTCAGTTTGATGACTGGCACACTATTCTCCTTAGCGATTCACGACCTGATAAATCGCATGTTTCATATCCTGTGCCTGCAAGCCACGTTCGCCATTTTTGGCCAGTTCATCACCTGCAAGTGCATGCAGCGTCACAATTTCATGCAAATAAATTTTTTGCGCAAATTGCGCCTTTAGACTGGCAATCATGCCGGCCAGCACATCCCCCATTCCGCCAGTTCCCATACCGGCATTCCCGGCATTGCAGATGTAAAGCCTTTCTTCCAGAATCAGGCTGCCTGAACCTTTTAGCACCCACTGTCCCTGATATTTTTGTTGCAGGGCATGAATGGCTGCAATCCGATCCATTTCAACTTCCGTAGTGCTACATGCTAGCAAAGTTGCAGCTTCTCCTGGATGTGGTGTGGCATAAGTCTGGGAATTCAAAACTTGAGGCTGCTTGGCCAGAAGCCATAAGGCATCCGCATCCAAAACAACCTCCAGATCAGATTGCTGAGTCAGCTCAAACCAAGCTGTATATTGTTGCTCTGACCAAGAATCACGACCTAATCCCATGCCAAAACAGACTGCATCGACCTGCTGAATCAGTGCTTGGCGTTGCTCCTGAGTTAAAAGATTGATATCACGCAGCATAATATTTGGCGCACGTGACAAAATCGCGGTGTGGTGTTTTGCATCACAAACGATCGTCACTTTACCCGCTCCGGCAGCAAATGCTGCTTCAGCAGCCATAATCACTGCTCCGCCCATATCGGCATGTCCACCAATCACCAGAACATGACCATAACTGCCTTTATGACCAAAGGCTTCACGCTTCGGCAATTGAATCTGATGTGATGAAAGACAAGCAATCGGTTGAAGTTCTGCATCTGTTGGAATAGCAGAAATCAGTTCGATCTTGCCCGCATATTCTTTACCTTGTCCGGTAAACAGTCCTGCCTTAAGCCCTAAGCCCGTGAAAGTATAGTCAGCTTTGATCGCAACAGGCAAAGGCTGGCCGGTATTGGCATCCAGTCCACTCGGAATATCGATCGAGATTTTGAGCCCATTTTGCCGGTTAATGCCGTGAATAACATTTTGCCAGTCAGAAGCCAGCTGACGGTTTAGACCAATTCCGAATAAGGCATCGATATAGACCTCATATTCGGATTGAAAATCAAAATGCGAATAAAACTGCACACCAAGCCGCTGGGCTTCCAGCACAGCCGATGCCAAATCTTTAGAATTACCTAACTCAGCCGCATAAATATGAGCTTGAAAACCAGCCTGTTTTAAATATTTAGCCACCAGATAACCATCGCCGGCATTATTACCCTGACCACAACAGACCGCGATTTTTTTTATTTTTTGCTGGGAAAATAAAGTGATCAGCCGCTGACTAATCCCCCAGGCGACTTGTTGCATTAAACCGTAGGAACTATTTTGCTGTTGAAACCAGCGCTGCTCCCATGCTTGTAGATCACGGCTATGGTAAACTTGTTGCTGCATTTCTTATTCCCTGTCTTTGGTTTATGGCAACTCCCGATTCTCAAGCGCAAATTAAAGTTTATCAACAAGATCCAGCCGAGCTAAAAGCATGGATTAAAGCGCAGGCTTTAGAATTGGGTTTTTCTGATTGTGTCATTGCCAAACCAGATGCTCAAGCAGAATTAGCACGCTTACAGGAATATCTGGATCGTGGTTATCATGGTGACATGAAGTTTCTGGAAGAGAATCTGGAAAAACGTGCCAATCCCGCCTTACTGGTTCCCGGCACACGTAGCATTATCTGTGTGCGTATGGATTATCTGGTCGACGCACCAGAACCACGTTATATCCCTTATGCACCCAACTCTGCCATTATCGCGCGTTATGCTCGTGGCCGGGATTATCATAAAACCATGCGCGGTCGCCTGAAAACCTTGGCGACAAAAATCCGGGGAAAAATCGGAGATTTTGAATCACGTCCTTTTGCGGATTCTGCACCCATTTTTGAAAAATCGCTGGCTGAAAGTGCCGGCATGGGCTGGACAGGTAAACACACCCTGCTGATTCATAAAACATCAGGCTCATTCTTTGTACTGGGTGAACTGTTTACTTCACTGGAACTGCCCTTTGATGAACCCGCGACCAAACATTGTGGCTCCTGTACTGCGTGTATCGACATCTGTCCGACTCAAGCCATTGTCGAGCCTTATATGTTAGATGCTCGCCGCTGTATCGCCTATCTGACCATCGAATATAAAGGCATTATTCCAGAAGATTTGCGACGCGGAATTGGTAACCGGGTTTTTGGTTGTGACGATTGCCAGCTGATATGTCCATGGAACAGTTTTGCCCAAGTGACCTCGATAGAGGATTTTCATCCGCGGCATGGACTGGATCAAGTGAGTTTACTGGATTTATGGCAATGGGATGAAGCCACCTTTTTAAGTGCGACTGAAGGCAGTCCGATGCGTCGTACGGGTTATCAAAGCTTTATGCGCAATATCGCCATTGGTTTGGGCAATGCACCCTTTAATGGGCAGATTATTCCGGCCCTTCAGCAACAGCGTAATCAACATGATGAAATTGTGCAGGTACATATCGATTGGGCTATTCAAGAACAACTGGCAAAATCCAGTTAATTTTCCATCTTTACCTAGCGTCACAGTTTCACTTAAAAGCCTTACACACCCATGTTTCAGACTATGGCATAAATAAAAATAGTCAGAAATGAAGTGGAGGAAAGATGATGTCATCAAAAAATCCAAATCAAGAACTGCTGGAGCAGCTTCAGCATGACCAGCAGAAGCAACAACAGCAGCAGCCGCAACATGGCCCGATTAATTCCCCAAAAAACAATCAGCATGAACAGGATCAGCGCGTGTTTAACAAGCAGCACCGTAGTGATCTGCATGGCCAGGATATTCATGGAAATCACAGTAATAAATAATCTGGCAACTGAAAAACAAAGCTCACCTCGTGTGGGCTTTGTCATTTATATAAGGTCATATTTTGCTAGTGAAGCAAAAGCTTATTTTTATTAAGATGAACCGAATGATAAATAAGCATAGATAGGGAAAGAGATGAACAGTAGTGATGCGGTACGTAATGATTGGTCACGTGAAGAAATACAAGCACTTTATCAGCAGCCTTTAATGGACCTAGTGTTCCAGGCGCAACAGGTTCATCGTGAACATTTCACCGCCAATACCGTTCAGGTCAGTACCCTGCTCTCAATTAAAACCGGTAAATGTCCTGAAGACTGTAAATACTGCTCACAATCAGCGCATTATGATTCCAAACTGGAAGCTGAAAAACGCATTGCAGTCGATAAAGTGATTCAGGAAGCCAAACAGGCGCTGGCATCAGGCAGTTCACGTTTTTGTATGGGGGCTGCATGGCGCAACCCACATGAACGCGATATGCCTTATGTGCTGGAAATGGTACGTGAAGTTAAAGCACTCGGTCTGGAAACCTGCATGACACTGGGGATGCTAAATGGATCTCAGGCTGAACGCTTGAAAGATGCGGGACTGGATTATTACAACCATAATCTGGACACTTCTCGTGAATACTATTCACATATCATCAGCACGCGTAGCTTTGATGATCGTCTGGATACTCTGGATCATGTACGTCAGGCTGGTATGAAAGTCTGTAGTGGCGGTATTGTGGGTCTGGGTGAAAGTCGTGATGACCGAATTGGTTTGTTATATGAACTTGCAACTCTGGCAATTCATCCTGAATCTGTGCCAATTAATATGTTGGTGCCGATTGAAGGTACACCGATGGCAGATGTAGAAAAACTGGATGTGATTGAATGGATTCGTACTATTGCCGTGGCACGCTTGCTAATGCCTAAAAGTTATATTCGCCTTTCTGCCGGCCGCGAATCCTTAAGCGATTCGGATCAGGCTTTGGCGTTTATGGCCGGTGCCAATTCTATTTTTTCTGGTGAAAAACTGCTGACGACCCCTAATACATCCCAAGGCCGGGATCAGCAACTTTTTGCAAAATTAGGTTTAGTTGCAGAACAGCCAAAACCGAGTGTTCGCAGTCTGGCTACAGATGCAATGGCAAGCTAATCACTGTTTAAGTTAATGAACTCGCAGAAAAGTTATGTGCAGTAATTAAAATGCCATAACGGGCATTCAGATAATCTCCGACTCGGATTTGATCTACTCCATTGGCATGATGCACCATCAGCGCTTGCGTGACTGCATCATAGCTAAAGGAGTCATAACTATCTTGATGCAGGCTGAGCCAGTGCAGCGTATCTGCCAGCTTGCTGTCTACGATATAGGTATCTGCATGAAAATCTTTACTCATATGCCTGTTCATCGTGATGAAATTTCCCTTTAATTTTAACGGAAATTAGCCCATAACAAGCATAAAAAAGTGAGCCATTGCTCACTTTTCTTGCAAAAACTTTAGTCCTTATTCGTACCGCACTTACGACACTCCCTGTGTTCCCCGATTTCTTGCATTTGCTCATATTCATAAATATGCAAACAAAACAATTTTCTTAAAAGCTGAAGCATCATTGAAACTCCTGTTTAATCATTTTTTTAATACGCTTCTTAAGATATTCCGTCCTGAAACATCATGATTTTTGACTAAAAAATCATCTCATATTAATTAGCATAATTTTTTCAGTTGTAAAATGCATTTCATCTACTTTTCACTTTTTTTGCAGATATTCTTTGAACTACATCACAATTATTTCATAAATATGAACTTTTTTTTGATTAAAGAGGATGTTTATGGAATTTAGATAACAAAAGTAATATCTGAGGGAGATGCTTTTTTATTAAGCTGGTAACGAAGAATCTTTATTGAAAGGCAAACTAGAAAAGTTCATTATCAGTGGAGGCAACCCATTTTAAGCCCTTCGAGATAAGAACGACGATCAATTAAGTGAATTGCTTACTTCAGATTTCATAATATCCAAAAACAAAAAACCCCTTACGATTAATGCACGTAAGGGGTTGTTTTATATGGTGGGCCCAGACAGACTTGAACTGTCGACCAACGGATTATGAGTTCTTGAGTTTGCAAATTTATTAACGTTGATTATAATTCATAATATATTGTATTTTAATGTTATTTCGTATTTTTGTTGGATTTATTAGACTCCAAGAATTGATTTATATAACTTTAAATTGACTTAATTTGCTACCTATTTGCTACCTATTTATGAATTCTACTACCTTTAAATTTACCACCACTCGACTCAACCAATGTACCTGCCCTCCTGACAAGGACTATGTCATTTATTGGGATGAAACCGTTAAAGGTCTTGGCTTAAAAACGTATCCTTCATTGAAAAAGACGTTCCTTTTCCAATCACGCTTAGGAGGAAAAGTTTTAAAGATCTCAATAGGAGCGTTTCCAGCATATACCATTGATCAAGCTCGACAAAAGGTAAAAGAATTTGATGTCATGTGTTCAAATGGCGTTGATCCACGTTTAGAAAAGAAAAAGCAGATTGCTCTAAATGAACTTGAAATAAAACAGAATCAACGTAGAAAGCTTTTGTTTCGTGATATTTGGTCTGCATACCTTACTGCCAATCAGTCACGTTGGAGAGAACGTACATACAAAGACCATATCCGCCTAGCATCCGGAAACAATGAAATCACAATAGGCAAGCGTAAAACATTATCAAAGCCCCAACCGATATACGCTCTTCTAGATATTCCTTTAAGTGAAATGAGTAGTGAATTTCTTAAAGATTGGCTAGATAGAGAGAATACGATACGACCAACCTCAGCAGCTTTATCATTCCGTCTCGTACGTGCTTGCCTTAATTGGTCTGAAGAACAAAGCCTTTATACTGGCTTACTACCTGATAAATCAATTCATGCAAAAATTGTAAAACAAGCAGTAGCAGCAACAAGAGCTAAAAAAGATTGTCTACAGAAAGAACAGTTACCAGGTTTTTTCAAGGCCGTACTTGAGCTTCCAAATCCATATTTATCGGCGTATCTGCTCACCACATTAATGACCGGCGCAAGGCGCAATGAGATTGCCAGTTTAAAATGGTCCAATGTTGATTTGAAATGGAATACATTACATATCTCCGATAAAATCGATGATGAAGGCCGGACTATCCCACTTACTCCATTCATCAAAAGCCTTCTTATAAAACTTCCGCGATATAATGATTATGTATTTTATTCTGATAAATCATGTACTGGCTATGTTGTTGAACCTACTAAAAGTATGAACAAAGTTGTAATAAATGCTGGGCTTAACGAGCTATCCATTCATGGGCTAAGGCGCTCATTCAAGACTCTTTCAGAATGGGTATCATTACCTAGTGGTATCGTAGCTCAGATTGCAGGTCATAAACCAAGTGGAACTGAAGAAAAACATTACACAGTACGTCCAATTGATTTACTTAGAAAATGGCATATTGAGTATGAAAATTGGCTGCTAGTACAAGCTAATATAATAATACCCTTATAGTTATAATTATTATATACATTTCGCTTTTAAAATTAGAAACTGTTTTTTGGTTCTTAAATTTAAAAGCATTATTTATTTTTGGCCACATATTAATATAAAAGAATCTATCTTTATTAATCCAAGCTTAAAAAAGCACTTGTTCACGTTAAAGAACAAGTGCTAAGCAATAATATTAGGCAACTTTAAGTGATAAACCTAATTCAGTTTGATCAAGCCCACATCTAGAAAATAGATCTCTTAAAATAGAAATTTTATGTTTTGTTGAACAGTTCGCATACAGACCAAACTCATCATTTACGATATGAAACTTATTAGACAAGTTACTATCTGCAGGTTTTAACTCATCAAAAGTTTCATCAAAGATTAAATCTTTAAATATATCTGGATATTTTTCTCGTAATTCAGACACAACATGAACGTGCATATTTTTCCAACTATCAACTTTATAAGTAATGTCGAACAAATCAAAACTTACAAGAATTTTCCCTGTAAAATCAATATCATCTTCAAGTGTTAAATCATCTGTAATCTTTTCTGGTGGTAAGTAAGAAGATACTGGTAGACTCCAAATATCCTTTGCTCTTTGCGCCAGAAGTTTTTTTCTTTCGATGATTTCATTCTCTGTCCATTTATCACATGATGAAATATATTTATTCAATCTAAGATTGCTATCTTTGAAACCATCTTTGATTGACAACTTTTCTTTAAATGCTTTATTGCTATAAACGCTGTTATAGCCTGTTAAAGTCAAGTTTGGTAATGTGTGTAAATATTTTTCATGCACAAGCTGATAATCTATCCCTAAATCTTTTTTCCATTCTTGGCTAAGAGTTTGTGGCATAATATGTTCAATGGAATAGGTTCCATCTTTTAGCCGCTCAATAACTTGAGCTTGCTCTTTACTATCTCCATTTTCTAAACAACTAAATAAGTACATTTTATTTTTTGAGCTCATCGCATAAATATTTTTATTAAATAGAGACTGAATAAATTCTTCATCTTTTGGATAGCGGCTTGACTCCTCTTTACTCAATAAGAGATATTTTAATATTTCAACATAGTTAAATTGCCCCTGCTGCAATCTTTTTTCAGCATCTTTATCAATAGTTGCAAATACTTTATTCAAGGCATTCGTTGGCAACCCTACAATTAATCGTCTTAATAAATAACTTTCTATTGCACTTAAAATTTCTTTAACATCATTTTCTGAAATTTTCCCATTTTGCTCACGTTGAAGTACAGATAAAAGTAATGGGTGAATAACCGTAAATTCAAGTTGTTGTAATCTTAGTAATAGATGTGAATAAATCCTATTAGCAGTTGCTGGTTTAACAATTACCTCATAAAGTCTTGCAAAATTTAATAAATCTTGTAGACACTTTTCTGTATCGATCACATTTTCTAGAACATACTCTTTAAATGTAAAATATATATCCCGAATAACAACTGAACGACCTAATTTTAAAGTTAAATAGTCTTTAAAAAACTCACTTACTTGATAATGAGTAAATTTCTCAATTTTATTCCAATACTTTTCATAATATTCTTCTTGTAATTTAGGGGATAGCCCCATCAACACAAAATTCCGGATTTTATCACCTTCCTCAAGGGCTAAACCAGTTGAATTTAAGCTTTCAAAAATTAGCTGTGGATCATCTTCTTTGTGTAAAAATATATCAATAATTTCTAGTCTAGAAATGGCATCATAAAGTAAAGCGACATCGATATTTTCTTCTAGAATTCGCTCCTGGAAATATAGAAAATTCTTAGTCACATTTGAATTTGAAATATAGTCTTCTTTACTTCCAAATAATGCATCAAATGCTAGACAGTCATCTTTAATTGGTTTTAGGCGTATTTTGCGTTGTGCATCTTGATACTCATCAACTAAATGCTTATTGGTTATTTTTTTTTCAAGACTTTGATCGGCGGTCGCAACTAATTTTTCCGATAATAATTTCACAATGGCTACTAAAAGAATAGAAATAGTGGTAAGTCGTTGTTGACCATCGATAATAAGATAATCTTCTTTACCTTCACCTTCTGCTTGAGATGAAACTATACTCCCAAAAAAATGTGGAACTTTAGGTTTATTTAAAAGTCCTTTTAAATCATTAAATAGTTTTTCACACTGTTTTTTTTGCCAACTATAATTACGTTGATAAACAGGAATAATAAATCTCTTATCAGAACCATCTAAAAACTTAATGATTTTCTTAGCTTCACCCTTCACTGAATCCCTCAATATTTCATCAAAAATTAAATATAAATTAATATTTCTCGATTAAATTCCTATAAAATAAAATAAAAAATAAAATCAATACTATATTTTAAGTAATAAATATATTTTAGGTGCTTTTTTTACAGTATTAAAGATGAATATTATGTTTTTTATTATGAGTAATAAAAACTATCTCAATTCAAGTTGCTTCCTATGCCATTCTACAATTTTTTGATAATAAAACAGCCACGAGTTTTAAAAGATGATCCAGATTCAGAGGATTAGGAATAGTATCGACCACGGCGTTCACTCAAAACTCTTTTCAGAATAGTTATCTTTACCTAGCGGTATCGTTGCCCAAATTGCGGGACACAAACCTAGCGGTACCGAAGAGAAGCATTACACTGTTCGGCTAATTGATCTACTAAGAAAATGGCATACAGAATATGAGAATTGGATGCTTGAGCAGGCCAATATCACTTTTGACGTGAATTAAACCCTATTTTTTCTAGGCCTCACTGTTTATATCAATAGAATGCATTTTTTAGAAATGCATTCTATTTAGGACGAATACATCAATAATTTACTGTAATACAGCCCTGCGCATCTTCACTGTACTCTTATCAATTTTATTCATCTGCATGTGTCCTGAAGCAGGTACAGCCCTTTCTCTTCCCCAATTACGTATAGCTTCTATCTGTTCAGGACTTGTTTGAGAGAGAGGCACCACATTTTCAAAACTTTGTCTGAATAAATCCGTATTAATGACATCATCCCCATTAAGATATGCTTCTTTAACTACTTCTCTTACAGCTGCTTCCAAATCAGATCCAGCGAAACCTTCCGACAATTGAACTAATTCATCCATGAGTGTAGGATCAATATCTCTCTTCAAACCACGTCTGATATAAATTTCAATAATTTCTTTACGCTCTATCGGTGTAGGCAAATCAACAAAAAATAATTCATCAAATCGGCCACGGCGTAATAACTCTGGAGGGAGCATCGAAACATCATTCGCCGTAGCTACAACAAATACTCTCGATGTTGCTTCCTGCAACCAATATAAAAACTGTCCTACTAGACGCGTTGCGGTTCCGCCATCACTGGATTGACCGGCACCAGCCAATCCTTTTTCAATTTCATCAATCCACAGCACACATGGAGCAACATGATCTGCTGTGGTTAATGCATCTTTTAACCTGCCTTCACTTTGACCTAAGTATTGTCCATGGATAGTCGATAAATCCAAGCGGTACAATGGAAGTCCCCAGCTAGCCGCAATTGCTTTCGCTGACAAGGATTTTCCACACCCTGGTACTCCAACTAGCAGAACCCCTCGTGGCGGTCTGATACCACGTTCACGCAAATCTGCTGTTAATAAAGGTCTTTCTTTATCCAGCCAAGCTTGTAGTCCAGCTAAACCGCCTACACTAAGACTGTCCTCTCGGACTACCACTCGCTCTACGCCTGAGATATCAGCAAAAATACGATCCTTAACATGCATTAACTCCTTAAGGTCTGCTTTTGTAACTCTCCCATTTGCTAAAAAAGTTGCAATAATATTTTCAGCTTCAATACGGGAAATACCAGTTAAAATTGCTGCTGCTTGTTTCTCATCGTTGAGATCCCATTCAATTGGGAAATGCTCACGATATGCCGTAATTTGTTCATGAATAAGCTCAGCCATTTCATCTTCTGTCGGCATTGACAACGTTAAGGACATACCTAAACGCTGAAGCTGACTCCAGACTGGTTTTGAAGTAATGACTATTACACTTCCACCATTTTCAGCCGCCAACATCACAACGTCCTGCATTTGACGAGCAAAATTAGTATCATCTTCTAAATCAGTTACTTCCGTTAACAAAAAAGATAACTGCTGACGCTGCATCATTTGACTACTTGCAAAGTCCAAAGCTCCAATAACTGAACGATCATCATTTACACCTCGATTGCTTATAATCTCTCGAGTACCTTGAGATAAGGTATGTACATAGAAGCTAGCATTAAGCTCAGAAATAATTTCTTTGCAAATATCAAGAACACGAGCTCGCTCTGCGCTACGTATAGAGATAAACGGTATACGTGCTTTTAAATATCGAGTTAGAGTTTGTTTAAATTCCTTTGTATCACTCATGATTTTGATTTCTCATTCATTCGAATAAATTATTGAAATTAATTACAGAAAATTACGTCTTTTAAATTTTGTAGAAGTCTCAGAAATAGCAGTGTCAGTTAGTGGCTGGTTCTTTTGAGATATATGCGGCATATCCTTAGATGGCACACTTACTTTCGTAAAATTCAATATCGAATTATGCTTAATAATACTAAGTAAATGGCCTGTTCTATCTCGGGATGCACTATTTTCCAAACTGCTTTGCGTCCTTTTAGCATAATTTTCAAGCTCAGTAGTCAAGTGTTTTTGCAATAGTTCTGGAAAACACTCTAAGGTTGCAATTTCATGAAGAAAGCTTAATGTTCTTCGTGCACTAAGCAATCCCGTGATCAGCCCCGACTCGTCATTACTGTATGAGATATTACGATCTAGGCGCTGAGCACACTCTTGCAGACGCATGTTAAAAACCAGTGCCAAACGCTCTGAAAAACGCTCAGCGACACCGGAAGTCCAGCTTAAGCTACCTTTTGACAGGAGCACTTTAATATCTTTGTCATATTGGCTGTCTTTCAAATAGTCCAAACAGTCACACCACTCTGAATATGTATGTGGCACCTGCACAGGTACATCAGAGTTGTGTTTCTCCGATGTACCGGCCCAAGTCAATTTTCGACTCATATTTTGCTCTTTTTAATTCGACGTACAAATCCAGTTTGAGGCAACAAATCCCATTCAGGAAACTCTCCCACAAAGAATTGAGTATTGCCTGTATTCAGCTGTGATTGCGCAATATTCACAGTTGCTTCCTTCACTTGTGCTTGAGGTGCGTCATTCTGAGTTGCCTCATGTAGAAACACTCTAGTTTTGGAAGAAATATTTGTATCTGTTGCATTCTCATGATTTTCCATTTTTTATTCCCTCTATCTTAATTAGTATTTGTGTTAGCCAGCCATTAAATTTCGGCCTTTATCATGAGCAGACATCAGATATTCTTTCGATGAGAGTTCATTAAAGAAATCTGAAACTAGACTTGATTCACTGTCTTGGTGCATTAACTGTTTCCGCATATCTACAACTTCAGCTAAGATAGCTTTAAGCTCATTGGCACTCTGTTCTTTAAGAGATTCATAATGCTGAGCAACATTTTTCTTCTGGTTATCTAAATTCTTATAATCCATGAACGCCCACCATAATAAAGCAGCACCTATTACAATTGCCCAAACAGCAAAACCGGTGAGTAAAATTAATGCACCACCAATAACCGCTTTAATATAAGTTGGCATTTGAAGTTTGACGTTTGCAATTGCCTGTTGTTTTTGCGCTTCGATATGTCTTTCTAAATCTTGCAGCAATAATGCTTCATTACTTCCATTGTTAGTTTCACCGGCCCAATTACACTCGGCTAAGTTCAAGGTTAACTTTTGCGGAAATTCTGCTCTGATACTAGCTGTCAAATCTTGATGGGCATCTACAATCCATTGTTTAGAAAGTGCAATAGCATAACGCTGTGTCGCTACAGAGGCATGTGAAAGTTGCGGATGCATAGCAGCGTTGGTAAGTAACTGCGTAAAGCTTACCATGTCGCTTAATGTTTTCTCTTCTAAGCGATATTTCTCTTCAGCGACAGAACGATCGCCCATTTCATCAATAATCAGCTGGCATAGATGTTCTTGCTGTCTAAGAGGCAATTCTTCATCATCAAAGTTTTGCACAAGCTTATCTAAGAGCAAATCCACTTCATCATTCAAACTAGGGGATGGTTTAATTTCCCCCTCAAATATATCGCTAAAATATTTATGAAGAATTGAATGAATTTGTGTGTGATTCAATGACTCACTGATTTGTTGCCAATCACTACTTGGAACTGCTTTATACAATCTAGGATAATTTTTAGAAAAATCCTGATTTGGATATTTTGTTTTAATTGCATCTTCCCATTGGGAACGCTGTTCTTCGACAAAACCTGCTTGAGCTTCTAACTCAGTTACCCATTGTTCAATTCTAGATGAACATTGCATTCTTACACTGGCACCAAAAACTCCATTTACCAATGCATCCACTAATACTACAGTTTGACGATCTAAATTAAATGGATCTTGTTGTCCTAAATAACGATCTAACCATGTCTGGCATGCAGCTAATCGCTGTGCACGACGTGACACCAATGCAAAAAAGAGTGTCGTTTTTTCATCATCACGCTTTAACGCTTCGCTCAATGCTTTTTGTGCAAGGCCCTTATTATCGTTTAACCAAGCACCTAAAGCGACTAATGCTGGTGCTAACCAATATTTAGGCGTCAATAACATCAATTCTTCAGTAGCATTTTGCATTGTTTCTTGACGAACAATCTTAATATCAGCCGCCTGCAAGATACCTGTTGCAATACGTCTTACTTGCCCATAGTGACCATAACTTGTATCAAGCTCTTGTCTGATTTTAACTTGACGAGTTTCAGCCAAGCTAATTTCTTTAGCCCTAACATCAGCCGCTACAAAATCACGGAACTCTTGCCAAAGATTAACTAAGTCCTGCTGTGTAGCATTTAAATTTTGATCAACTACGTCAATTTGACCTGAGATCTGATCTAGGCTGTTTCCTAATGCTGATAGACTTCTATTAATATTTGACAAATCCGCCGTCTGTATAATACGTTCAGCCATATTTCACCCCTTTTATATTGAGTTATTGCTAAGTTAAAAAATTTATTTGTTTATTATTGCCGCCGTACCATCATCTGAAATCGCCACCATTCTGTCAGAATAAACTTCAATGCACATATAGTTGTGATGTTTGGCTAAAGTACGAGCTCTTTCTAATTCTGATTTCATACTTTCCCCTACTTTATAGTGTTCAATGATCTGACCAAAAAAGTCTAAGGTATGAACTTCGTAAGGAGCTCCTAAATAACACTTAGAAACGATCCCTATAAGTAAGCCCATTGCCGCTTCAGGCAATTCTTTTTGTATATTCTCCTTCAGTTCTTGCAATGAAGTTTTGTTACTATGGTGAGTTCCAGTATCCAATATTTTTATATATTCAAGATACTTTTTACTTCTTGGCATTCTTAAAGCCCTCTCCAACTCAACAGGTGAGCTTACCTTTGTACCTGTTAAGATAGAGTTAGATGAAAGCCGCAAATCTGTATCTTGTTTTTTAGCAGACTCTGCAGTTAACAGTTTCCTCATATACTTTTCCTTGTGAACCTTCAATTTTTAAATAGAATACTAAAAAACTATATAAATCTATTTGATATATACTTTATTGTTAATACATTCTTAACAATAAAAAACTTGTATAATTAGTAATTTACACAATAATTATGAGCATGAATAGATGAATCAAAAAATTTATAATTCTTTAATTTTATAGTTTTTACTATAAGAGGAAATACATGGAAGGCTACAATATTTATAACATTATTTTATTAGTATATTTCAGTATTGTTATTACCGGGATTTTCTTAGGTGCTGGCAAAAATCGTACTATCATTGTGTTTAGAGACTACGATGATCTTGGATTGACTTTTCTTATTCCGACTTCACTTTTTGGCATTATTTTCATTTTTCATATGTTGGGCGGCAGCCCTAACTTCAGTGTACCACTTGCGATCATTGTGGCATTTATTCTGTTCTGTATCATGGTTAAAAATACTTACATCGACAATGATCGTGTGATATGGAAAGTTCTCATGGCACTGATGACAAAACTGCCTCTTGCCTTTCTTTGGGTAATTAATCTTATTTCTCTCATCAAGCCAAGTGGGCAAACAGCAAGGCAACGGCGTGAAAGTCGGGCAAACGCCCTACTTATATTGGCTATTATTACTCCCATTATTGGACTTCTAGTAGCTGATAAATCTGGCGCATTATTTAATCCAAAGCAGTGGATTAAAGGCAAACGTATTGGCAGTATTCGCAATCATATGTAATCAAAAATCCCTGCTTATTTAGGTTCATCGTTGAAAAGTTAAAATAACCCTGAGCTAAAGATTACTACTGTAATCTTTAGCTCTACCCTCTTATTTAAAACAATTATTTCAACTCCAATTGCTTCTTATGCCACTCTACAATTTCTTGGTTAATGTGGTTCCGTTAATTAGACCACTCAATTCAGTTTTATAAGTGATAAAGGCTTTGTTGCACAAAGCTATTCTTGAGGGCTTCTTTAGCAATATAATTTCCAGATGAAGAAGCCTGCAACTAAAACTTACCGTACAACCAATTGGTCCTCGTATAACCAAGCTTTAATCAAGCGAGGAAATATTTCAATCTGGTTTGATCCTAAGACCCAATGGTATGCACAACCACAAGGCAAGCACGGACGAAATCAAACTTATTCCGATACAGCGATTCAATGCTGTTTAATGATCAAATCTCTATTCCGTCTTTCTTTACGTATGGTCACTGGCTTTGCTCAAAGCCTGATTAAACTCTGTGGCTGAGCAGCCCCGAATATCAGTGATATTCGTACTCCACCCTCTGTAGACGACAAAAGCATATTGATATTGCGATAAGCTATCAGAAAAGTCGTGATGGGTTACACCTACTCGTCGACTCTACGGGTTTAAAATTTTTAGGTGAAGGTGAATGGAAGCGTAAGAAACATCAGCCTGAATACCGTCGGCAATGGCGTAAACTGCATATTGGTATAGATGCTGAAACACTGCAAATACGTGCCGTTCAGCTTACGACAAATAATGTCAGTGATTCACAAGTACTAGGTGATTTACTGGATCAAATCCCACCAAATGAGCGAATAGATTCTGTCTATACCGATGGGGCGTACGACACGAAGTGCTGCAGACAAGTGATTTCAGATCGTCAAGCACATGCAGTAATTCCACCCAGGAAGAATGCCAAGCCCTGGAAAGATTCTAAAATCAGTTCAATAGAACGAAATGAGTTACTTCAAACGGTTAAGCATTTAGGCAGAACCCTATGGAAAAAATGGTCGGGCTATCACCGTCGCAGTTTGGTGGAAACCAAGATGCATTGCATCAAATTATTAGGAGATAAGCTGACGGCAAGACATTTTCAAAGTCAGGTCAATGAAGTTCATGCGCGTGTGGCAGTTCTGAATAGATTTACGGAATTAGGTAGACCTCACACCCAAGTTGTCACTTAAATTTGAATGGATTGGGGAAAACTCAGCTTTTGAATGTTTATGCAACAAAGCCTAGTGGAGTTAATAAAAATAAATCAACAAGCACAATAATTATATAAATATAGATTAGTAACTTATATAGAAACTAGCCAAATTCAAATAATTGTGATTTAAATAAATTAAGACCCTTTATGCTTGCTTCTTTTTGCTGAATATCGAACATCATACTATCTAAATTTTGCTGAATTTCATTAATAATACGATTCACTAAGATTTGTTGAAGATCATCAAAATACTCCTGAATATCCTGCTGTATTCCCTCAGCAAGCTGCATGATATGCTCAGAAAGTTGCTGAACAGCATTTTTATGTGCTTTTTTGAGTGAATGGATTTGCTCATTTGTTACATGGCCTAGACCAAAATTTGACACTAAACGATCAGTAATTTTATCTATATCGATTTCTAATTTTGGTGGAGGAAACTGTGAAAGACATTCACTGACTTGAACTTTAAAAAAATCTAGATCAAAATCGGGATCACTGGTATCAAACAAATTGATTGCTGCTAACGTTACATTTTTACGTATTGTCGATATATCAACAATTTCTGTTAATTGCATTTGTAATGCAGCAACTGAGTTTTGTGCAAATAGTTCCAGTTGTTCAATACTGTCTTGAACACGAGCATAAGGTGTAACGATGATTTTTTCACGATGACCATATCCACCTAAGCCAAACTCCCTTGCAATCTCAGCCCAAAATCCTTCTTTTTTAAACTTTTCAAACTCAACTCTTTTTTCTTCCAAAGTCTCAATATTCAAAAACTGATATTGCTCAACCTTTAATTGTTGAATGAGTACATTGAGTTTATTTTTTATATTTAAGGATTCATCATTAATCACCAAATCAATTTTCGACTTACCACGTTGAAGATGATATTCCGTCGCTTGTTTTTGCTTCAATAAGCTTTCGATACTATTTTTTTCTAACAACTCTATCTTTTGTTCAATATATTTACATAATTCTACGCGAATTGCTTCCACCCTATGAATCAGTGCATTTTCTAAATTTTCTAATTTAGCCTGTAATAAGTCATGTTTTCTTAGTTTTTGTTGCTCAAGCAATACATGAAGCTTTTGCAAGTTAGAAAATTCTCTCAACTGCTTCGCTTCAAATGTAAACTGCGTATCATGACATAATGCATCGTACTGTTCCTGTAATTCAGGATTCAGTTCTGGCAATCCTTCTGCAATACGCCATGATAATGCTGAGATTAACTCTGGCTTAGTTTGATTGATGACATTCAGTAAAGCTTTTGATGCAGGATCTAAATCTGGATTATTCAAATGCTGGGAAATTTGTGCATCTGCCATTTGCTGAACTTTTATGTCAAGCAATTGCATCATTGCAGCAATCGTTGCTTGTGAACGTACTTCAATGGGATATTTTTGTGCCATTAACTGTGCTTTGACTAAAATGTCCCGATCCATACGAAAAACTAAGTCACGTTGTGATCCAATCAAATAAACTGCCTTGTTATCAATACCTGCTGAAGTTAATTGTTCTCGTAACAATTTTAAATCAGCAACCGTCAGAAACTGATTAATAATGGACAATAAAAAGACAACATCACATTGACCTAAGAATTCACGGGTTTGTTGCCCACGTGAAATCACAGGATCATTGAAGCCTGGGGTATCGTAGACCTCAATTCCTTGCAAACGCTTATCATCAATGTATATAGAAAACATTTTAGTGATAGCTGTATATTCCCCTTGACTACCTACATAATTTTTAAGTTGCTGAGCCAAATCCTCTAAACTTTCAGCATAAATCCGCTTTTTAGTACCTAAGTATTCACGCAGATTTAGATTATTTGCCATCTGCACCAATTCATGGCTTGAACGAAGTTCAGGACTAATCTTACTTTCTATGAGTAATGAAGATGCTTGTACTTGTGGTTTTAAAGATGAACTTAACTTACGCATTTGACCAAATAAACTCTTTGGTGCTTGCTCTTGCTGCTCAGTAATTAGTTCCTTTTCAATTTTTTCATATTGTGCCTGATATGTATGTGCTGATTGTTCTATACCGTTCCAATCTTGAATACTATAAAACTCAATTTCGGCATAAGGCTGTTCTGCATATGCTAATCGTGTTAAAGCTGCAGTCATGGGTGTTGCTGCTTTAGGTAGTACATCAATTGGAAATAATAAAGCATTCAAAAATGAAGATTTTCCAGCCTTCATTTGACCAACAACCGCAATTTTTAAATTACGACCTTCTTGCTGAGCTGCTTCGATATTTATTTGATAATTTTTCTTTAAAAGTCTTAACTCAGATAAATAACGCTCTACATCATTAGAAAATAAAAGATTTTGATGCTTTTCAAGAATAGTTTTTAAATGGTTAATTGAGGATTCAATATTTGGTACGTGCACGATATTATTCAATTTTAATACCCCCCTTTTCTAATATAATCCTTTAAGGATTGGCGTACTAATGCTTTATTTTCGTCCGTCAATTCCATATCTGTAGTTAGGTAAGTACATGTATACCCTAAGAAATCATCCATTCCCTGATCGATTGTGAGCATATACCCAGAAACACCATCTTTACCTATTTTATAGGTATACAATGCTGCACCGTTATTCGAAGGTCTATGCCATTCAAGACTATTTCCAAAATGTTGATCAATATTAGATTTTAATTCTTCAAAAGTACCGTGAAGCGTCATCTCTTGTGTTAGCGGAACAATTTCACCACCATGAGATACTGATATAGCTAAATTTCCAGCATTAGTCCCGAAGAATTTTTTGATATTTTCAGGTGTATATACCTCTTCAGAATAATCACCACTTTCATCTGAATCATCAATAACCCTTGGAGTAAAATATTTACTCAATTTTGTTCTGTATTCATCCCAAATGAAATTTGCTTTCTCGCCATGTCGTAAACCTGAGCATTTCAGAAAATCTAAATCATCTTGCTGATTTTCAATATTTACCAATAAATTTTCATCTTTAACTAACTCAAATTTATAATCTACATAACGATAAGTGAGTTTACGATGATGTGGAATGACTTCATTATTTTCATCTAATGCAGTACCTTGTTGCTCGATGATAAAATCGTAAATTCCTTGGTGTTCCGAAGATTTATCAAATTGATACTTAGAAGTAAATTTACTTCCAATATAACCCTCACCTTCTTCAAGTTTCATTGAATCATGTGCAATATTTCGAATTTGCCCTTCTTGTTCATCAATCAAAATTAAAAATGGCTCTTCTAAACTTATCCCTGATCCTACAAGTCGACTTGTTAATAACAGCCCTTGTTTATTCGTACCAAATGAGATGACATTACCCGATAATTGATCAACCATTGAATTATCTGTTCCATGACCAATAGTCAAAATGGTATTTTCCTCATTTCGTGCAACTAATTTATAGCCTTCTCCTTGCTTTTTAAATACAAAGAAATCTATAGGAGCTTGACAGCCGTTACATACGTTTTTTCCTTGATCATAATCACTGAGTACTGGTACTAGATATCGAGTTTCGTTATCTAAATTTTTATACTCATAAGTACCTTGTATATGAATATCTTTGTCAGAATGTGGATAAAATTTAGAAATTAACTCCGCATGATTATAGATATCCCAAATATCCACAAACGTATCCTCTGCAATATAAGTTTCTCCACCATCTATGTCTTCGCTCACCCATAAACTGACAATACTATTTTTAATCTGTTTTAAAATTTCTGGATGCTTATACGCTGTATATCCAGCTCCTGAAATAACAGCGATATATATAGACAAAATTAACCACTGAATTCTTAAACCCTTGGTTGGGTTTAAATAAAAGTCAGTAGGTTTTGGTCTTAATACTCCAAATAAATAAAATAAATTATAAGGTAATGATGTGATTTTTTGAGCAGGTACAATCTTATAGCGAGCTACATTTTTCAATATACTGTAAGGCTTTTTATTACTTTTAGATCGAATAGCAGCAAAGTTATAACTTGCAACATCCAATCCATCACGATGCCCTTTTTCAAAGTAATAGCTTGCTTCTTTTAAGTTTTTCTTTACTGAATATCCAAAGCTATATATCAGACCCAAAACGTAACTTGCTTCACCTCCGTGAGTTTCAGCTATAGGATGCAAACGTGAAACAGCTTTTTCATCTCCTTTAACAGCAAATGTATAACAATATTGTGCAATTAGACTTCTATCTTCCTCGGATTTTACCAACTTATGTTGATAAAAATCGATAAAATACCACCGAGCTTGCTCATTACCCTTCTCTGCACATACTCGAATCCATTCATATGCTTTTCTATTATTAAAATTCACTGCTTCTAGACTAATTGCTTGTGCCGGATCATCAACTGTAGCTGTCTTTTCTAGATATTGAATATACGCTGATTGTAGGTCTTGGCGATTGCTTCCTCGAGATAAATCCCGTAACGCTAAAACTGCTTGAGGTAATTCCTCTTTTGCTTTCATGATCAGCCAATTTAAAGCATCTGCTCTCTTCAGCTGAATTGCTTCTAAATAGTACTCAATTGCATGGTCTATATCTTGTAATTGATTTTCATAAAGCTGTGCGACACAGATAAAGCCTTCAGCAAACTTATTTTCTAATGCTAATTGGATTAATGCATCCAAGGCTGGAAGATAATCATCTTCAACTAAAGCTTTATACTTATTTAATGCTAAATCAATATTTTTTGGATAACACAAACCTATCGCATGTAATTTAGCAAGTTGGAACTTAATTTGTGGACAAGGAGATTCATGTTTTTCTAGCCACTTACGTACGGATACTTCCCCCACATATTTGCTCATGATTTCAATCGACTCGTCTATTTCTCCACGAGCAAAAAGAATTTTTGCATAGGTAAATTGGATTTCTAACTGACGAGATTTTAATGCAAAATGTTTTCTAAATGATTGAAAAATCTCTATTGGACCGCTCAAAGACTGTTGGTAATACCACTCAATTGAAGGTTGACATAGAAACTGTTTTACTAAAATTTGGTGATACTGTTCTGCTTGTAACAGATCATGTTTATAATCTTCATAATAGTTTGCCAGCTTTTCTATTGCATATTGATAACCTTGATCTACCCAATGATTTAAAGCTTTCAGACTCAGGTCATCTCCTGCGATTAAAGCCTGGATATATTGATCAAGTGCATAATCTAAATTTTTTTCAACCCCCTCACCCCGTTCATACATCCCTGCCAATTTATATTGAATATACGATGAATTATTTTTTTCATTTTCCAACCAATTTAAAGCATCTGCCAGACCCAAACATGCAGCTTCAACCATAAAATTAACTGCATTGTGTTGTTTATGCTGATCCAGTTGAAGCCTTGCATAATCAAAATATAAACTACTTTGACTTTCTACAAGCTGTTGAATATGAAGATCATATAATGATTGCTTTATACGTTTTTCATTTAATTTTTTTTCAATTTCTTGAGATAATTCTAAAGGTAATTTCGTCTGCAACTGTTGCTGTTGATGAATAAATTTTTCTAAATTTGCAGCTTTATACTCTAATCGTTTGATTAATCCTTCAATAAAGGTAATGAGCTGTTCAAAGCTACTTTCATTTTGGATCGGTGTATTAATTTTTTCTAGCCATACATGAATGTCATCACCTAAAAGCATCCGACCTTTTACCGAATGAATCGGAGCAGCCCAAGCCATAATGCCTTCGATATGAATATTTTCACGCTTAAGATTAGCTTTTATCGATTCTAAAATTGATGGCAGCTCTTTGCTTGTGACTAAATCAGACTGAGTGACAACTATAAATATTGGTTTGTGGACCCCAATCTGTGAAAGAAACTGTAAATCATCCTCTCTGATCGTGCCATTTTTAGCACTCACTAGCCAAACAAGATAATCGACTTGTTTCAATTGCTCTAATGCAATTTTCTCATCTGTTCTGCTTTGATGTTGGCTGTCTGCTTTACTATAACCTGGCGTATCTAAAAATGTGAGATGCTGCCATTTGAATCTCTCTAATCCTACATATATATGTGCTAATAATTGGGCTAACTGTATGGGCTGTTCTGTTGAGATGGAATCAAATAAATGACTTAATTGCTGTATCTGTTCTAGTGATAACTCTAAATTCTGCTGAAAGAAATTCTTTGCTAAATAAGTAGTTGTTTCACTATATCCCAGATAAGTTGGTACAGCAGTACAAGGTTCCAAAGCTTCTGGTAAATAATCTATATTTAAAAACGTATTTAAAAATCTAGATTTTCCAGCGCTAAAACCTCCACCAAAACCAATAACTTTTTTCTCCTCAAGATAATAATTAGAAAGCGACTCGTTTAAACAAATAACTAATTCCTTAAACTTTTGCTCTTTCATCAATAGACTTTGAGCATCAGTAATCCCGATAGTTTTGTTTATTTGTTGCTGTAAATCATTACGTATAAAACCAGTTCTGAATTCAGAATTTAAAATCGTTGATAGAGTATTTAGTATAAGAGGTTGATTCATTGTAAAAATCCAGATTTATAAACTTTGTAAATATTGAAGCGCTTCTTTATGGCCTTGATCTGCTGCTTCTCTAAGCCACTTTTTAGCCAAATTTAGATCTTTACTAGTACCCCAACCCTCTATATAACAACCTGCTAAATTATATTGTGCTTCTATGTGTCCATTTTTTGATGCTTTTACAAAATACCGAAAAGCTTTATTTCTATTTCCTTCAACCCCCATACCATGTAAATACGCACAGCCCAAATTAAAATAAGCATCAATATGCTCTTGCTGACGTGCTAATTCAAACCAATGAGCTGCCTGATACTCATCTTTTGGAGTACCAAGTGCATGGATATAACATAATCCCAGCATATTCTGAGCATCACTATTTCCCTGTTCTGCAGCTTGTACAAAGTATTGATAAGCTTCCCTTTTATTTTCTTTAACACCTACTCCATTTAATAAACAAATACCGACGTTATACTGTGCCCCAGCATATCCTTTATTTGCTGCACGCTCATAACACTCAAATGCTTTAGTCGGATTTTTCTGCACCCCCCAACCATAGGAGTAACATCGGCCTAAATTATTTTCAGCATCAAAAAATCCAAGACTTGCTGACTTTTCATACCAACCAAATGCTATTTTTTCGTCTTCTAAAGTTCCCCAACCATTTAAATAACAGTTCCCTAGTTGATTTTGACTACTTGGATGGTCTTGCATAGCCGCCTTTTTGTACCACTGAAAAGCTAAATTTAAGTCCTTTGTTACTCCACTTCCATATTGGTAACAAAAAGCTAGGTTACTCTGCGCTTCAGAGTAATTTTGATCTGCCGATTTTTGGAACCAATGAAATGCATAATCATTATTTTTTTCTACACCCCAACCATAAAAGTAACAATCACCTAAACTATTTTGGGCTTTGGCATGACCTTGTGTAGCCGAATTTAAAAAATAATCAAACGCCTTTTTATGATTTTTTTCAGTGCCGCGCTCATTTAAATAACACCAACCCACAGAGTATTGTGCAGCAGCATGATTTTGCTCAGCCGCTTTTAAATAGTAATTAAAAGCTTGGTGATCATTTTGAGTTACACCCCAGCCATTTAAGAAACAATCACCTAATAAATTTTGACTATCACTATTATTAAATTCTGCTGCCTTTAAAAGCCATTCGACAGCAATTCCATCATTAATCGATGTGCCATGTCCATAGAGATAACACCACCCTACTGAATATTGTGCAGGTACAAAACCTTGCTCTGCTGCTTTCATATACCAAAGGAATGCCTGCTCATCATTTTGCGCTATACCCCAACCATACAAATAACAATCCGCCAACAAATTTTGTGCATTTACATTATTTTGCTCAGCAGCTTCTTTTAAATAGTTAAAACCTTGTCTTTCATTTTCAGCTATTCCCCAACCATATAAATAACAGCAACCTAGATTAAATTTAGCATCGCTATTTTTTTCAGATGCCTCTTTGAAGCATTCAAATGCTTTTTCCTCATTCGCCGCTATACCTTGACCTCTTAAGTAGAATTCTCCTAATTTATTCATTGCATATTCAGAATCACTTTTTGATGCAAGTTGATACTCTTGAAATGCCAAAACAAAGTCTTGTACACAGCCAAGACCCTGTTCATAACAGATTCCTAATAAGTTATGAAAGTAACTGTTATTAGGAGAATACTTACTTGCGGCTTGGATCCACTCAAAACGCTCCTCTAAACTCACATTTTTAAGCTCATCAAAATGGTTAGCGAGGATTAAAATAATATCTTGAATGACATCCATGCCTTGTTGATTTAGATCTTTCAGATACTGTAATGCTTCAGAATAAAATCCATTCTCTAAAAGCATTTGCGCTCTTTGATAGTCAAATTCTTGCTTCTGTGCTTCATTCTCAAAATAATCTTCTGGCAATATATTCTTAAATAAATGAGATATTGCATCTACATTTTCTATAAATTGTTCAATTAAAATTTTACTGGTTTGAAAATCGCTACGTAGTTCTTTTAAAGTTTCTTGAGCTAAGTTTTTTTCGTATGTTGAAAATTCATCCTCATGAAGACAAACTTTAGTATATAACTGGATTTCACTTTGTAATTGCTCAATTTTTTTTCGCAATTTCTCTTTTAATTGCAGCAAAATAAATTTTAATTTTTCAACACTATGATTGATAACAGGACGATTGTGTGTATTTAACCAATCACATAAATTTTTTCCATATAGTGTTTTCAGGTTTTTCTGGAAAATACTTATACCATCTAATTTTGCTACATGACTATTTAAAACCTTCATCATTAAATCTTGTTGTTCAAGATTAAATTGTTCACCCACCCAAAGCACAATATATGTCTCGCTAAACAAATTATCTTTAACAAGAGTACAGAGGTCAGAGAAGTCATCCATCGACTGACAAGGCAACAGGATAATTTGAGCTTGTTTCGCTTGTTTATATTGCTCTAAATCACTCTGATGCTGGACTGTTAGGCTCAAATCATTCCATGGCCAAGCAGAAGACCCAACAAAGCTTTCTGAAATCAATTTATTATAATCATCATAAATATCAACTAGCTGTAGTTCATATATATCTTTCTGAACAAACTTTATTTTGTGTCCCAAGTAATTTACGAACGTAAGTTGATTTTCCGAATGATAAAAGTAATGTTGTGTAAAGTTGGTTGAAATATGTGTGCCTAGCTCACTAAGATCAATATTGATCTGTTTGAGAAAGCTTTTAAAATCTCTCGTGTCAAAAGTAGTCGGTATCTTTAGTAATATTTCGTTTTTATTCACTAATTCAGTATGCAAAATATTTCGTATAATTTGATTAATTAAACTATCAATTCTTCCTGAACTTTCATCCCAAATTTTATAATCAATTTGAACTAATAAGGACAATATCGATTCTTCGATAGAGGTTTTAATTACTTTAATCGTATGTTCTTGCTCTGAAGGTATTTGAGGTTGTACCAATAACTTCTTCACTAAATTAATTTTTGGCTGTAAGGTCGAATCAACTTCTGTCTCGATTTCATTGGGAATATCAAAACTAAAACTCGCAAAATCTTGCATGGTAATTCCTTATTGCTCCAACAAATATTGAGATGAAATTTCTTTCGACTGGTTAAGTAGGTTTTGCATATTTTGACAAGCTACTGCAACACGCTGTTTTAGTAAGTTACGCTGTTCTAAATCAGTAGATAACTGGGCTTCTATTTTTTCAATATTTTCATTTTGAGCAGCAAGATACTGTTCAAGATCAAGATAAATTTGCTCAAAGCAATGTTTGGTTTGCTGTTTTAATTGCTCTTGGATAGAGCTTAGAAGCTGAATCGCAATGCTATTTAAGTGCTGATCAACCACTTGACGTGCTTTTTCTAATTGCTGTTTTTCAGCAAATAGAAATCCACCTATTAATCCTGGTAAAACTAAGAAAGGTATTGTTACACCTAAAGCCAATGCCGCAATTCCACCTGCAACACCGCCAAGTACGGCTGCTTCCTTTGCTCGACTTTGTTCAAGTGTTAAATGTGCAATATGATTTTTTTCATTTAATTCATGTAGCTGTGTCAAATCGACTGCTGTATTTAATTTTGTAGCCGATCGATGTATCACTGGGTGTAAAAACTGCTGTGTCGCAAGTTGAAAAGCATTTTGTATATCGGCCTGGATACTAGCCTGTAATTGTTGTGATTGTTCAACGACGAGGTCGTAATAATACAAGCGACGGCTATTGAGTACCTGCTCAATCGTATTCATTACATCTTGGCTAATACGAGTATCAACCAATCTTAATAACATATTTTTTTCTTTCTCATACTGTGATCTTAACTCTGTTTGAGCATTTATAATCTGTTGTTTCTTATACTCTAATTGCTCTCTAGATTGATCCAAATCAAGCTGTTGTTGCAAACTCTTATGAGCAACACTAATAAGACTTTCTATTTGCTGTTTAAAACATTCTGAAAATATTTTTGATTTATTTTCCTCAATATAATTCAAGATTTCTGCAAAACCTTTTAAATCACCTTGATGTGCTGAACATCCTCTTACTAAGGAATAATCCAAATCAATCCCTGCTTGTTGTGCAACTGTTTGCCGTACTGACTCACGTTCTACTTGCGCGATCAGATCCTCTTGGCAAATGAGTAACGATAGTGGTTTACCAAACATATATTGGCGCGCTACAAATTGTTGTTCTGCTTTACCTAAATGCGTTTTGGATACACACAAAATAAAACTACTATGTGCTGTTCCTGAATACCGAATGAGTGCTTGTTCATGTGAACCGATATTAGATTCAAGTCCTGGGGTATCAACTAAGACTAAATCTGGATGTTGTGCTAGTACAGCATTGTGCAAATACATTTCTACATGATGAATCTTATCAATGTCTAAAATATGCTGTGCTCTCAATGTTTGGTAATGTGCCAACTCATATTCAGTTGATATAGATTCTTGCTCAGTTCCACTGACCACAATGACCTTTTGTTCACTATATTCAGCATAATGAAATTCTGTTGGATATGAAGTACATGCTCCTAAATCTGTGCTTTGAATATTTTGCCCTAACCATGAATTCAATAACGTGGACTTACCAACACTGAATTTCCCGATCAATGGCACCGACAATTTAAAGCTAGTAATTTGTTTTTTAAGCTGTTCAATTTGCTTTTTTAGGGATTGGGATATAATTTTTTCATCAACTAAGCTTTCCATCTCTGCCAATGCATCTAACCAACTCTGGCGTTGTTGATCGATTGTTGTGATTCGATAAGGTGTAAATCCTGCAGATTTTAATTGCCAAAGTAAAAATAATGTTAAATCCCAAATCGATATCCCTTTAATAGATTCGACATGCTTTAGATATAGATCATTTACTTGATGACTATTTTGATCAAAATTATCACTCTTTAAATGATTAAAAATCATTAAGGATGACTCTTGACCCTCTTCTACCTGCTTAATTTGTTTTAATTGATATAATAAATTTTTCTGTAAATCAGGTTGATCTCTAAAGGAGAGCAAGAATATTGATGGGTCTAAATCTTCAATACCTACTTTTTCTAAAAATGCCTGCAAGTAAAGTAAATCTCTACCTTTCCACATGCCTTCCGTTTGATGAATAAAGTTATTTACCGCATTACATAGTCTAAGTTCTTTTGACATTTCACTGAAACGCATTCCATGTATTGTTTGTACATGACTCAAATTCAACCAATCTTGCAATAAGGAGTGTTTTTCAAGCTTAGAAATACGTTTTTCATGTCGATTAATCTCTTGGCGTAATGTTTGATAGCCTATAGACATTGAAACATAGATCTTTTGGAAAGCATCTTGATATTCTTGTTGCAAATAAGTGAGGTTATGCTGAATTAATTTTAGCTGAGTTTGTACAATAGCAATGAATTCAATTGAAAGGCGCTGTTCAGATTGCAGTCCTTGTAGCATCCGCAATGCTGCCATCTGTGCAGTGAGAAGTGCACGCGTCTGTTCATTCGATTCATTCTGTAACTGCGCTGGGTCAAGAATTGCTAATTTAATTTTCTTTAAGAAATGAATCGAAGATTTTTTTACATTGTCCTGAGGCCCCAAAACATTTAATGCATCAAGAGCTGCGCTTTCTATAATTTGTCGATTATTTTGATTTTCAATTAAGAAATGATCAACACTTTGTTGAACTTCGAATGGGCTCTGTTGGGTAATTAATAATTTAAGGTTTTTTTCACTTAATTGAGAAATCATCATTTGACCCTCTACATCCGGAATATTAATTTCATCAAGTTGGTGATTTTCTCTAATGACATCATTAAAATTATTCATATAATCTTGATTAGCCTGATTGTCTTCCCCTTTTTGGGGTCTCTGATTTTTTTCATTCATTACTGCTTGATAACTCGTGCATGCCAATTGCCATTGCTGAGTCGAAATCTGTGCAGCTTCATTAACTGTACGCATCCAGCCACTTGCCATCTGTTCAAATCCATGTTCAAACCATCGGCTCTGTTGCATGTTCTGAAATAAAAATTGTGCTAGTACAGGAGCAAGCAAACCGATTGGCCCTGCTATCGAAACTGCAGCAGTCACCAGTAAGCTTTGTAGGCCACGATTTGCGGCAGCTTGCTGAATTGCCTGCCAGAATGTTTTTTCATTAATTAATCCATTCTGATAAGCTGTATAGATCTCTTTTACATCCCAACAAAATGTGACTAAAAATGCTGCTATACCTGCATTCATTTCAGTCACAAGTGTTAGACCACCAGCAGTAACAGCCTTTAAACTTCCTACTTGTATATTATTTAAAGTTTGATTTTGTCTTAAGTCTGCCATCAAAGCGGAACTAGCCGTATCGACTGTCAAATCACCTTGACGTATTTGGTTAAGTGTTTTTAGTAAAACTGGACCTAACTCAATAGCACTAACAAATGCCACCGCTGTTATCGAACTACCGGCAAACTCACCTGCACCATCTATAAAAGAATGCTGTTGCGCAAAAAATGGGGTTTCACCAGATTGTAATGCCTGCTTACCAGCATGTGCTTCTGCATAACTTAACGGTAATGATTCAATACCATTTGTATCAACTATCCGATCTGTAAAACTGATTTGGCTTAAGGCTTCATATTGGTCTATTTGACCTGATGTTTGTGCTTGTTCTAAATGTCGTTGATGTAGCATTGAAATTTCATGATACTGATCACTTGGTACAATAATCTGCTGACCAGCATATTTTGCGACTAGTGCACCGGATTCATCAGTAAATAATTTTGCCCCAGCTGCATAGCTTTGTTCCGCTGTTGCAAAATATTTTGGATTAAATGCCAGACCTGAATCAGTAGTAATATCTATTGAACCAAATTCACGGCTGTTAACTAGATGTGCACGATCGTCTTGTGCCGAATTTGCTTGGTTTACGTTATAACTAGCCGCATGATGAGTTTCAGCAAAATATCCAGCTCCGCCAAATTGGTTATTAGTAATTTGCGATGAATTTGTCGAAAAATCCTGCCATGCACTGTTTTCTGCATCTCGTATATTTTTATCTTTTAATACATCATCTGCTAAGAAATAGCTTATTCCTGTTGAATTGTCTAATTTTGTCATTATCTAAAACATACGTGAAATATAATTCAATTATATATTTTAAAATAAAATCAAACATCTAATTTTTAATTATTTATTTCCATAATTTAGCGTAATTAAAGGCTCATCGTAGCTTTAAACCAATCGGGTAACATAAAATTGTAGGGTGATAACAAATCCAATAAAAGCCAACTTCATCTCTAGTTAAATTAAATCCAAATGTTTCACCCATTTTCCCAGGTAATCCTCTCATAAATTTCAACAACTAAAGATTACTACTGTAATCTTTAGTTCATATATTGATTGAGAAAACCAACTCAATTCAAGTTGCTTTTTATGCCAGTCTACAATCCCATAAAGAAGAGAACTACTAGCCTCTTCTGAGTTTGAAGCAATGTACTATGATAAGATTAACCTATTAGGTCAGGTGGCCTAACTTAAATAAAAAGTCTCCGACAATCCCGGTACGGTTCAACCTGATGAGCTTCGCTCATAAAAGGCTTAAATGCTTGTCCAAGTTTTTGAATATATTCCAAATGCCAAACTATATGGCTTTGCCAAAGATCTGGATTGTGTGCATCTACATCTATACTTTCTAGATCTTCAAGAATTTTTAATCAATATCAGCATCAAATTCTCTATATTTTGGCAATGTTACTCATTAAAATTGTTCTCTACATATACATAAAAATCATTTCCCACACGATCATATTTAAAAGCCATGGTGTTCCGAGTCATCCATCGCTTTAAAAGTTTTTCGTAGACATTCGCTTTTTTAGTTGAGGTCGCACTAAAAGACCAATAATGAATCCCATGCTTATAAATAAGCTCCTCAACTCTCTGACTAATTGCATTAAAAACTTTCATGGCAGGTAAATTCAAGTTGATATCTTCATATATGGGATCATCTCTAAATAGGGCTAATTCAGGATGTTTACGGTAATTGATCTGGACTCTGGCACGGGGTGGTCTATTTAAAGAAAAGGAAAAACTATAATGATCAAATTTGAGTATGTAGTGCAATCCATCAATCATTAAGTCCTCTTTCAAAATCATACGATATCCTTCTTAAAATGATGACCAAGAACATTATTGTAGATTTCCATCAAGATATCTTGATCTTCCGGTGTTTGGAATGAACTGCCAAAAAAATCACGATCAGTCGAATTAAATAATTGAATAAAATGTTTTAGAAAAGGTTTTAATTTTTTACGCTTACAGTAGGCAAAATACTCACTTGCATCTTCGAATAAAATCCACCTGGACTGCTCCCAGTATCCTAGACACGAGACGGCCTCATTTTGAAGCTGCCTCAAAGGCTTCTGGACTCATCCCATCGAGATGCGAATGACGCCTGATTCGATTGTAAAACATCTCGATATAATCAAATACATCTGCACGCGCCATTTCTCGTGTTTTATAGATCCTCTTTTTAATTCTTTCCTTCTTTAAGCTGCTAAAAAAGGATTCAGCAACAGCATTGTCCCAACAGTTTCCACGACGACTCATACTCGGAACTAAATTATGCTTCTGACAGAATTTCTGCCAGTCTCCGCTACTGTATTGTGAGCCTTGGTCTGAATAGCCACCAAAATTCTAGACACACATAACCATCTTTTGATGGGCCTTTT
>JADHEF010000568.1_pt1 | contig 35920 bp, 18 predicted proteins | sample 8952391 | NCBI WGS metagenome assembly JADHEF01 (sample SAMN16124439, study PRJNA663245) | bioreactor sludge metagenome | isolation source: sludge (nitrite) | place: India:Bengaluru | collected 2019-02-28 | reverse complement strand
GTGACCGAGGCCAGCATGCCGCGCCCGGTGGCGCTGTGGCTCCCGGAATAACCGGAGGCATAGTAGGTGAACGAGGTGGTGCCGCGGAACGAATCCGTGACGGAGGTCAGGTAGAACCCGTTGGTGTAGGAGAACGTGATCGTGCGACCGTCGGGGGTGGTGACTGACGTGGGAACGCCCGTGCCGGAGTTGTACGCGGCCGTGGTGACCCGCCCGTAAGGGTCGGTGATGCTGGTGGGCATGTTGTAGGTCGGGTCGTAGGCGATGCGGGTCTTGCGGCCCTGGCGGTCGGTCTGCTCCACGACGTTGAACTTGCCGAAGTAATCGGGGGCCGGGGATTCCTCGTAGGCGTACTTGGTCTGCGACAATTTCGTGTTGCCGGTGCTGTCGGCCGGGTCCCGGACTTCCTTCACCTGCCCGTACTGGTCAAAGACGGCCCAGAAATCCAGGGCCTCGTACCCGGCGGAGTTGTAGGTCCGGGTGACCGGGCGGAGGGACGTGGAGTCCGAGCCGTACATCGTGTAACTCTGGGCGGTGTCGCGGGCCCCGCGCCCGACGTAGGAAACGCCCGCGTTGGTCACCGCCGGGTCCGCGCCTCCCGGCGCGGCGCCCGAATACCAGTAGGTCTGGTCGAAGCGCAGCGGCGTGTTCCAGTCGGCGTCCGAGTAAACCGCCTTGTATTCCTTCCACGGCTCGGTGCCCTCCCAACCGGCGCCGCCACCGTTGTATGGATCCAGCCCGCCCAGGCGATACGTGTAGCGGTGGGTCGGTTTCTCCACGGCCGGGCTGCCCGTCCAGGTGCCCTTCTCGGCGAGGGTTCGGGCCACCAACGTGCCCACGTTGCCGATCTGGTTGGTCTGGGCATCCCACGAGCCGTACTTGTAATAAACGCCACGATTTTCGCCCATGTACGTGACCTTGCTCAGGAACGGTCCGCCAACCCGCGCCGTGTATCCGTAACGCACCAGTTCCTGGGCGTAGGAACCGCCCGAGACCTTGAGCGTCACCGCGGCCAGGCGGCCATCGGAATACGAGAACTCGAGGTAGCGCGGGTCACGAACGCTCTGCCCGTCGGGCTCCACGGTGATGGTGTCGAGACGGCTGGATGCGCCAGACTCATTGTAGTAAAAAACGACCCCCCCGCCACACGGATCACACACGTCGCGCTTAAGTTCTTCGTCCCACCAACACGCCGGGCAGCAACACGCGTCGCTTACCTCCCAATCATATGAGATGACAGTCGTGCGGTTGTACAGCAACATCGCTTTGCCAGGTCCACCTTCCTTGCGCACGTATCCAAAGCGGTCAAACTCGATCCAGTCTCGGTTCGGAAACGTCAGTACATAACTCAGCGGGCCAGTGTAAAACATTTCACCGCAGATGCATCCATTGGAAAAGGTGCCATCCACGTATCGTGCAATCTGCCCATATGTGCCGACGGTGATTACGCCCAATACTCCCTGTCCTTCCGAGAGTGTCCAGTGATCGGTTCCGTCTTTGGCGGCTATGCGGGGCCGACCGTCGGGCAGGATCACAATCAAAGCCTCGGCACCCTGCTCATTGAGCAGGCGCGCCTCAAGACTGGAATGCCACGCCTGACCCAGCAAGTTGTCCCCAATGCTGTTGGTGAGCGACACCCCACTGGTGTAGTAGCGCTGAAGGCGGAACTCCTGGTTCCCCGCCACGGGAATCGAGAAATCCACGTCGTCCTCATACTTGGTTGAGCGACTCGGATCAATCGGGTTGGCAGCCTTCGGCTGCGGGCAAAGACGACAGAATCCGTCGGGAACCGTCCCATTGGTGGCGCTCGGACAGGTGCATCCGTCTTTCACCGAAAACGACGGGACGGCCAGCAGGGAAACCGCGATAACCGCCGCGAACAGGACCAACCTGCGGATCCCGGATTGCATCGTGTTCATCTTCATGATCATTCCCCCCCCTTGGCGATGGTGGTCACTGCCGCAAGCCGCTGATGCTCCGGACGGGGTTCGGGCGCCTTTGGCCCGGCAATGGCCGGCTGGCCGCCCGTGGTGGCCTTGTCACGCAGGGCCACCTGGCGCAGGGCCTCCGGGGGACTTGCCGGCCAGGCCTCTTCGGGGCGCAGGGGTTTCTTCAGTTTGGCGATCGCCCCGGTTTCCCGGTCGGTTTGCGCCGCCAGACCCTTCACCCTGGTATCCGCAAGCAGCAGGGCCTCGCGGATGCGGGTGGCCATGGCCGCCGAATCCGTGCCCGGATAAAGACGCGCGGTGACAGCGAACTGCACCGCGGCGTCTTCCACCTGCCCGTCCAACTGGTAGGAGCGCCCCAGCCACAGGCTGGCCTCGGGTGCGGACTCGGAGTTGGGGTAGTAGCGCAGGTAGGCCTCAAACTGGCGGGCGCTCTCGACGTAGTTGCGCTGCATGGCGTGGGACATTCCCACGGCAAAGGCCGCGCGCTCCGCGGGCCGCGTGTCGTAACCCACCAGGCTGAAAATGGCCCCGGCGGTGGAACGGACCTTCTCGTACTGCCCCGCGCTCTGGGCATTGAAGAGGACCGTGTAGAGAAGTTCGGACTTGTCCTTGGCGGTGATGGCGGGGCTGGCCAGGTACTCCTGGAAAAAGGGTTTCTCCGCAGCCTCCAGCACGCGGAAACTGGAGAACTTCGCGCGCAGCGGGTTGTCGCCGTGCTTGGCCTGGAGCCGTCCCAGTTCGTCGGCTGCCTCGATGGCCGCCACGGACTTGGGGCCAAGGACGGCCTCGATGTAGATGCGGGCCGCCTTGCTCTCGGGAAGAGCCGACGGCGTGCCGGCCAGCGTGATCCACGTGTTGAGGGCCCCGTTGCTGTCGTTGTCCAGCACCATGTGGGCCCGGGCCACCGCCGCGGTCACGGCCGCGTGATGCATGCCCGGAGAATTTACCCGGGAGCGGAATTCCCCGCCAAAGAGCAGCACCGCGCGAAAGTCGCTGTCCTCATCGGCTTGTTTCGCAAGACGCTCGAGCTGGTCGTTGTCGCAGCGGGCCAGCAGGCGCGCCGTCACGTCGGGTACCTGGCGGGCCGCCGCCGCCACTTTGAGGCTCAACAGGTCCGAGGCCCGGGAGCCGGCCGGCAGGGCGTTCAATTTCTCCAGCAGCGCGTTGGCGCGTTCGGCGGGCGACTGCGAGGCATCCGTGGCCGCCACAAGTTCGGTGGCGCCGGGAGGGAAGGGACTCCCCACATCCGGCTGGGCCGGGCTGGTTGTTGCGCCGAAAAGGACGGCAAAGGCGGTGAGAAGGCTGGCCATGGAAGGGGTGAGTCTGCTGGACCGGTTGCGCATGATGGGATCCTTTGAAAAAATCCTGGGGGTGTCGGGTTACGGGCGGGAATCGGTGGCGGGGGCCGACGTCGCTTCGTCGGTGACCTCCAGCAGCCGCGACAGTGCCTCCTGGGCCTTGGCGGTGTCGCCCTGCTGGGTGTAGATGCGGGCCTGGTCGCGCAGCCCCAGTTCCTTCACGTTGAACCGCGGGAAAAGATCCCGGGGTTTGGCGGGGTCCGCGTTGACCGCGTCGTAGGCCTTGAGCGCCCCGGCGTTGTCGCCCAGGCGGTAAAGACACAGGGCCTTCCAGTAGAGGGCCACGGCCCGTTCGCGTTTCTGCTCGGGATAGGCGGCGACCAGCGCTTCCATCTCGGGCACCGCGCGCGCGTAATGCCCCTCCTTGTAGAACGTCTCGGCGTACATCAGCCGGGCGGTGGCGCGGTTGTTGGGCGGAGCGTTGGGCGTCTGCTCGGCGACCTGGCACAGCGTGCGGACCTCGGCCCAGTTGCCCTTGCCGCGATCGGCGAGGAGTTCGAAGGCGATGGAGGCTCTCTTCATGCGGACCAGGGCCAGGATCTTGGGCGTGTCCACGGCCTTCTCGATCTGGGTGTAGGCCAGCCAGGCGGGAAGGTAATCGCGCTGGCCCTGGGCCAGCGCCGCGAAACGGAGCATGGCGTCCAGCCGGTGGGACGGTTCGTTGCCCGAGGCGTTGGCCACCTGCAAAAACCCGGGGCGGGCGGCGGCAATGCCGTCCTGCTTCAGGGTGAGGAAAACCAGCGAAAGGCGCGCCTGGGACTGGTCGGACGGCTGGCTGCCGCGGGCCACCGCGTCGAGAAGGGCGCGGGCCCCGGCGAAATTCTTGTCGGCAAGGTAAAAGCCCGCCATGGCCACGCGCGCCTTGGACGCATAGGGACTGGAAGGATAGGCGGCGAGAAGACGCTCGTAAACCGCGCGGCGGCCCGCGCGCGGGCCGTAGGTGGCGCGGTCGTTGAGCTGCTGGTCGTTGAGTTCCTCCAGCGACCCGGCCTCCAGCGCGGGCCGCGCTGACTCGGGGGCCGCCGGGGGAATCCATCCCTCGTAATCCATCCGGCATTCGGCGTTGCGGGGCAAAGACCCGAGCGCCGTGGGGTCAAAGGGAAGGTCCAGCGGAAGACGCGTGGGCTCGAGCGTGCGGCCGTCCCATTCCCACGAAACCACCCGGGCATCGGGCAGCGTGGACACAATGGCCTGGTGGAAGAGGACGGCCTCGGCCTCGTAGGGGATGTGGCCGATGCGGACCCGGAAGGCCCGGTCGCTGCCGGCCGCGTCCCGCTCGACGAACACCGGCGACATGCCGGCCGCAAGTTCGCCGCGCCGCGAATTCGCCGCCCGCTCGTCGGCATATGCCGCGGCTTCGATGGAATACACCGTGAGGGCGCGGGCCGAACATGGGGAAAACACCACGCAAGCGCAGGCAACCAAACAGGCCGGACCCAGGCGCCCCCGAAGGACTTGCTTTGCGGAAACCAGATTCATCAAACACCCCACTTCCCCCGGCGGAATCCTCCCGAAACCGGCCCCCCGAGGTGATTTAACCTCTGATTCGGCAAAATCTGTGGAGAATGAAAATCACACAATCAAGGTGTTTTTGATAATTACAAACCGAACCAGTTTGGTCCTACATGACCATCAATTGCGGCTCGGCAACTCGGTGAAAGTGGGGGATCATCGCGCGGGGTTGGGTTTGGTTGAATTGGCGCCGAAATTGGCTGGGGGGCAGATTCAGGACTTCTGTTCGATGGCGTAAAGAACGCGGTGACTGTGTTGGGCGCTTTGTACACGCTTGTTGCACGCCTGATGGGCGCTTGTATCAGGGTACTGCGGCGGCGGGGACTTTTATTTCCGGGGGAAAGGAACCGGATGACGCAAGGGGATTTTAGAGAAGGGGTTCATGCAAAACCAGGCTGGTAGCAGCTGGCGGTTGCGGGGGGTAGGCGCGGACAGGATTCTCCTTCGCCAAGGCTTCGGCCGGTAGATGTCGGCTCTCCGTTTGGATGATTGGATCACCGAAGGGGGCGGAAGGGGAACAGCACGTTACCATCACGGCGCTTCTTCACACCGGCTGTTCCGCCCGAATCCGGTCCTCGAAGGCCGTGAGGGCCGCCTTGGCGCCTTCGCCCATGGCGATGATGATCTGCTTGAAGGGGACCGTGGTCACGTCGCCGGCGGCGTAGATGCCCGGGACGCTGGTGCGGCAGCGGTTGTCCACGACGATCTCGCCGGTGGGGGAGAGTTCGAGCAGGTTCTTGGCCACGGCGCTGTTGGGGACGAGGCCGATCTGGACGAAGACGCCGTCGATGGGCAGGTCGCGCATTTCCCCGGTCTTCCTGTCCTGGTACCTGAGCGCGGTGACGCCGTCGGCGCCGCCGACCACTTCGGTGACCCGGGCGTGGGTGATGATCTCCACGTTGGGCAGGGACTTCAGGTTGCGCACGAGGACGGCGTCGGCCTTCAGCACGTCGAGGTATTCGACCAGCGTGACGTGGGAGCAGATGCCGGCGAGGTCGATGGCCGCCTCGACGCCGGAGTTGCCGCCGCCGACCACGGCGACGCGGCGACCCTTGTAGAACGGGCCGTCGCAGTGGGGGCAGAACGCCACGCCGCGGCCCATGAATTCCTTCTCGCCCGGCACGCCGAGTTCGCGCCAGCGCGCGCCCGTGGCCAGGATGACAGAGGAGGCCTCGATGCGCTCGCCGCCCTTGATGTGCAGTTCCTTGCGCGCGCCGTCGCGGATCTCGTCCACCTTGCGGTGCTCGAGCAGGTCGATGGGATACGAGCGCAGGTGCTTCTCCAGGTCGGCGGCGAGGCGCGGGCCTTCGGTGTAGGTGACGGAAATGAGATTCTCGATGCCGACGGTCTCCTGCACCTGTCCGCCGAAACGCTGGGCCACGATGGCGGTCTTGAGCCCCTTGCGGGCGGAGTAGATGGCCGCCGACGCTCCGGCGGGCCCGCCCCCGACCACGACGACATCGTAGGCTTTGGGCTCTCCGGCGGCGGCGGACTCGGCTGCAGCGGTCGCCGCGTCCTGGTCGGCGCCGAAACGGTCCTCCAACACCTCGAGCAACTCGCCGAAACTGCTGCGGCCGACATGGATCACGGTCCCGTTGGCAAGGACGGTGGGGACCGCCTGCACGCCGGTTTCGGCGATCTCGCCCTCGAAAAGCCCGCCGTCCACCATTTCGCTGGTGATGCCGTCGTGGAGCAGGGCCATGAGGTTGAGCGCCTGCACGACATCGGGGCAGTTGGTGCAGGTTAGGGAAACATAAGCGCGCAGGTGGATGGGGCCGCGCAGGGTGCGGACGCGCGCCTGGAGCGCGGCGTCGGGCAGCTTGCCGAGTCCGTCGGCGTTGAGGATGGCGAGAACCAGCGAGGTGAACTCGTGGCCGCCGGGCACACCGCGGAACCGGACGCCGGTGGCGGCGCCGTTCCTGAGCAGGTCGAACTGGACGACCGGAACCGGGTCACCCGTCTGCTCGACGCGGAGGCGCGGGCTGCAGGTGGCGAGGGCGTTGAGCATCTCCAGCAGTTCCGCCTGGCTGGCGTGGGTGCCGGGGGCGACGGCGAACGTGAATTCGGACTGGAGCCGGGCGAAATGTTCGGTGAGCTGGGACAGGATAGCGGTGTCGAGCATGGTGGTTTTCCTTGGATGGCTGGTCTTGGGTGCTTGTCACGGCTGGTGAATGGGGGGGCGGTTGATCGGAAGAAAAACGGCCCCGGAGCAACGGGTGCTCCGGGGCCGCTGACAAATCCGGAGCCTGTTTAGATCTTGCCGACGAGGTCGAGGCCGGGCTTGAGCGTCTTGGCGCCCGGGGTCCACTTGGCGGGGCAGACCTCGCCCTTGTGGCCGGCGACGAACTGGGCGGCCTGCACCTTGCGGACGAGCTCGGCGGCGTTGCGGCCGATGCCGTTGTCATGGATCTCGGCGATCTTGATCCTGCCCTCGGGGTCGACGACGAAGGTGCCGCGGTAGGCGATGCCGTCCTCCTCGATGTGCACGCCGAAGGCGCGCGAGAGCAGGCCGGTGGGGTCGGCGAGCATCGGGAACTTGATCTTCTTGATCGTGTCGGAGGCGTCGTGCCAGGCCTTGTGGACGAAGTGGGTGTCGGTGCTGACGGAGTACACCTCGACGCCGTGCTCCTTGAACTGGGGGTAGTGGTCGGCCATGTCGCCGAGCTCGGTGGGGCAGACGAAGGTGAAGTCGGCCGGGTAGAAGAAGAAGATGGACCACTTGCCCTTCAGGTCGGCGCTGGTAACCGTCTTGAACTCGCCGTTGTGGTAGGCCTGCACCTTGAATTCGGGGACCTGGCTGTTGATGATGCTGCTCATTCTGCTCTCCTTGGATGTTCGGTTCTGTGATATTCCCGGGCGTGCCGGGGAAATTTTCAGCGGCGGGATCCGGCGGCCTCGCGCAGGCACCGGGCGCAGAGCCCGCGGAGCTCCACCTGGAGGCGATCCACCCGCCCCATTTCGCCGAGATTGCCGGGGATCTCGAGCCGGTCAAACCGTTCGTGGTAGAAATCCCGGGTTTCGCCGCAGTGCTGGCAGATGAAATGGTGGTGGGACTTCACATTGCCGTCGAACCTGACCCGGTCGCGCCCGCCGACGGAAGTGACAAGGCCGATGTCCAGCAGGAGCCACAGGGTGCGGTACACGGTGTCGAGCGAGACGGTCGGCATGCGGCGGCGGACGCGGCGGTGAATCGTCTCGGCGTCGGGGTGCGCGGTGGATCGCGCGAGTTCCCGGAAGATCTCCAGTCGCTGATGGGTGATTTTGACCCCCGCCCTGCGAAGTCCGTCCCGAAACTGTCCGAGCCTTTCGGCGAGATCGTCGTGCTGGGCATTCATGCGTGGGGACTACAAGATAGGTTTTATTCTTATTTCAGAAAATTACGCAATTGGTGTGGAAATCGGAGAGGGGTTTCCCCGACGGGCGGGACCGTAACGGGGGCTGGGGGCGTCGGAAAGGCGCTGGACGGGGTCCGGTTCTTTGTTGCCCTTTCTCAATTAGGCCCAAAACCTTGGTGGAGGAATCCGTGTACGGCTTTCCGGTTACGCCCTCCTGTCAACGCGGCGGCGGCCTTTTCGGTCGAATTGTTTCCGGCGGACCAAACCGGTTCCGATGGTTGCGGGTCTTTTCCCGCGAGCGGTCTTCGAAATTGCGAGTCATCCCATTTCAGGGGGTAGTCCCGATGCGTCGTGGATGGATTCTTGGAGTCCTCGGTCTGGCGATTCTTCCGATGTCCGGCTGGTGTGCGCGGACCACTTCCTCGGCCGGCGGCACTTCGCCGCCCCTGGCCTATGTCTTCGTCCCGTACGACCGCGAAAAGGGTCCCGACCTGGGCGCCGACCAATCCGTCCTGGTCCCGTATGCGGAGTTCCTGAAACTGCGGGGCACCGCGCAGGGGCAGCCGGAGGCTTCCGATTTCCGGCCCTTTGTGGCGCTGGGCCAAGCGGTATTCAGCGGCGAAATCACGGAGGATGTCGCCGTGATGGATTCCGAACTTGTCATCGAAACGGCCGCGCGACCCAAGGACTTGCTGACTGTCCGCCTGCCCTTCGAGGGGGCGTCGGCGGAGCGGGTGCAGGTTGAGGGCGGGTCGGCGGTTGTGAAACCGGCGGATGGTGCGTCCGGTCTTGAGGTGCGGCTGACGGGCCCGGGACGGCGCACGGTGAAGATGCGCCTGGCCGCCCGGGTGAAAACCGATGGTGCCATGCGGCGGCTGGAATTTGGGATCCCGCGCCCTGCGGCGGCCTCGTTGCGCCTGCGCGTGGCGGATGAACCGGACCTGGAGGCCACCCCCGAGTCGGTTCCGGCCACGGTGGCCAGGCTGGCGGACGGCAAGTGGGAGATCACGGCTTCGGCGGGCGGTGCGGATCGCGTCGTGCTCAATTGGAAGCCCAAGGCGCGCCCCGAGGCGGCGGTGGAGTCCCGGGTTTCCGTGGCCCAGGAGATCCGGGTGATGGCCACGGCCCGCACCGCCACGGCGGACGTGCGTTTCCGCGCCACCCTGCTGTCGGGAACGACCACGACGCTGACTTTCGACCTGCCCGCGGGCGCGCAGCTTGTCGGGGTTTCCGGGCCGCTGGTAAAGGAATGGGGAGTGGTTGCCGGAAACGACCGCCGGGTGAAGGTGACTCTGTCGCGCGAGCGCGGCGACCCGTTTGACGTGAAGGCGGACGTGAAGCTCGGTGACGACGGTTCCGGCCGGATCTCGGTGCCGGAGTTCCGCGTTCCCGGAGCGGTGCGCGAGTCGGGCATCGTGACCGTGATGCCGGACGACGGGCTGGCTGTGTGGGCGGAGGAACTTGCGGGGGTGGAATCGGTGAGCATGGGTGAGGTTCCGCCCGGATCGCGCGTGTTCCGCTTCGCGCAGCCGGGCTGGAAGGTGGTCCTGTCGCGGCGTGCCATCGAGGCGCGGGTTCTGGCCGACGGAGTGATCGTGTACGAGGTGACCGACGACCAGGTGCGGCTGAAGACACGGCACAAGCTGACCATTTCAGGCCGCGGCATTTTCGACGCGGTGTTCGAGGTTCCCGAGGGGTTTGAGCTTCGCGATGCGGGCCCCCCCGAGGTGGTGGGCGGATTCCGGCAGACGGGCCGGCGGGTGGAGGTGAACCTGCGGGGCGAGCAGCGGGCACCCGTGGACCTGGCGCTCACGCTTCAGCGCAAGCGCTCGGCAGGGGACGGTTCCCTGCGCCTGCTCCCGGTGAAAGTGGTGCGGGCGGAGGAGGATTCGGGGAGCGTGATCGTGGCGGCGCCGGTGGCGCTGCGGGTGACGGAAAGCGCCGCCGCGGGCCTTCAGCCAACCGACGTCCGCACGCTCGGGCCGCGGTTGCAGGGTTTGCTTTCGGCCGACATCGTCCCGGTGCTCGGGTACCGGTATTTCGCGTCGGCGTTTGATGCCTCGGCCGCGGTGGAGCGGCAGCGCACGCGGCTGACCTGCGAAACCTCCATGCTGGCTTCGATCACGCCGTCGCTGCTGCGCATGGATGCGACGCTGCAGTACAACGTGGAGTTTTCGGCCACGGACGAACTGCAGGTGCTGGTTCCCGCGACGGCCGGCGAGGAGGTGCGCATCACGGCGGCCGACCTGAAGGAGAAGGTGCGGTCGAAGCCGGCGGACGGCGCCGCGATGACAACATGGACCATCCGCCTTCAGCGCAAGGTGCTGGGACCGTACCGGCTGGGTGTGTCGTTTGACGTTCCGCTGGCCGCGGGCGACGCGGGCAAGCCGCTGCGCATGACGGTGCCGGTGGTGCGGGCGCTGCAGGTGGCCCGCGAAACGGCGTTTGTTGCGGTGTCGCGCGGCGAGAACCTGGAGGTGAGCGTGGCGGCGAGCGAGGCGCTGGAGCCGCGCGATCCGAAGGAACTCCCGGGGAACCTGGCAAGCGCCTTCCTCGGCTTCCGGTCTTTCGAGCCGGAGAAGCAGCGCCTGGAACTGGAACTGGTGCGCCATGAGATCGAATCCGTCCTGGGCGCGCTGATCCGCCGGATGCACGTGGACACCGTGTTGAGCGACCAGCGGGAGGCGGTGCACGAGGCGGTGTTCGAGGTGCAGAACAACCGCGAGCAGTATCTCGCCCTTCGGCTGCCGAAGGGAGTCGAGATCTGGTCCGCCTTCGTGCGGGGAACCCCCGTGCGCCCGACCACGCGCGCCTCGGACGGCGCGCGCCTCATCGAGCTGACCAAGTCCGAAACGCGGGACTCGGCGTTCCGGGTCCGCCTCATCCTGAAAGAATCGCTCGGTCAGGGCGCCCTCGGCTGGCGGGGCACGCTGCGGTTTGATCCCCCCGAACCGCTGAACATGCCCGTTCTGCGGATGACCCGGAAGCTGTACCTGCCGCCGAGTTGCCGCTACACCGACTTCGGCGGGACGATGCAGCCCGTGACGGGAACCGCAGTTCCGTGGATGGAGCCGGGGGCGGAGAAACTCCTGGGCGACCTGCCCGCCACGCTTGCGGGCGGGGTTGGCGCCCAGGTGGTCCGGCCGCAGGTCGCCGTGGAACCCTCGGCGTATGACACCGGCGAGACGGAACAGGAGAAGCGCGCGCGGCTGCAGGGTGCGGCGCTGGAAATCCCGATCGTCCGGCAGGGCGTGCAGTACGAGTTCAGCAAACTGAGCGGCGTGGGCGACATCGTGGTGTCCTACTGGAACCGGAAAGCCCTCCTGGCCCTCCGAATCGGCGCCGCCCTGGCCGCATTCCTGGCGGGCATGCTGGCGGCCGGGTTCAAAATCCGTCCGGGCCGCTGCCTTTCCGTGGTTCTTGTGACCCTCGTTGGCGCAAGTGTGACGACCGGCACCGCGGGCATTGTCGCGACGGCCACCCTGGCCGGGGCGGGTTCCGCCCTCGGATTTCTGCTGCTGGTCGTGGTTGTGCGGAATTCGCTCAACCGCCCGCCAAAGCCCGCCAAGCCGTCCGACGAGGCACTAATGACGCTGGGTATCCGCCTGGACAATCTGGCGGCCCGGATGGACGCGGCGGATGCCGCGTCCGCCCCCGCGCCATCCGCGGATGTGCCCGGCAACCCCGACGCGCCCGAATCCGCGCCGAAGGCCTGACGGCGGAAAGCCCGGAGGAGACCAAGCCATGCGCAAGTTCCCTGCACGCTTCGTCGCACAGCTGGCCGGCCTGCTGCTGCTGGCGACGGTGTCCACGATCGCGAAGCCGAAGGCCGCGGAGGCGGTGCCTGTCACGGAGAAGGCCCGTGTGCTTTACGTTCCCCGCCCGGATTCCACCCGTATCGGCGCGCGTCCGGACGAGGGGGTGTTCCTGCCGCTGAGCGAAGTCCTGCGGTTGATGGACGCGGCGACGAGCGCCACGGAAGCCCGGCCGGCCGCCACCGTGACGGTGGAAGGACTGGACGTTTCCGGGAAAGCAGACACCGGGCTGGACCTCGAGGGGACGCTGGCTTACCGCGTCGAGGGGTCGGGATGGGCCGCCGTCGCCGTGGACGACGGCGACGTGCCGTGGAGCGCGCAGATTCCGGAGGCCGGGCAATCGGCCGCCCTCGCCCGTGTGGACGGTCGGACCTGGCTGGTGGCCCGTGGGCCGGGTGCGGCGGCGTTGCGTGTCCGTCTCCTTTCCGCGCTTCCCCATGTCGAAGGCTACCAGTCTGCAGTCTTTGGCACCTTCCGGATTCCCGCCCGGATCCGCGTTGCTCTGGATCCGCGTTTGGAATTCCAGTCTTCCACGGCAACATGGCGTTTGGAACCTGCCGGTGACGGCAGCACGCTCACGCTGTGGCCTCTTTCGGGCACTTCTGCGACCGTGCGCCTCGGGCGTTCGCCCGCACTCAGGAACGCCGGGGGCATTTTGGCAACTGTCCAGCGGGAAGTGCGCGTCCGGAACGGGGCCGTGGAGGTGTCGGACCGCCTGACCCTTGAGGGGCGGATGGAAAAGGGCCGGGAACTCATGCTTCCCGTGCCGGATCCGGCACGCCTCAGCACGGTTACGGCGGACAAGGCCGTCGTCCACCTCGCGGATGGCCGCGCCACGATCCGGCTCCGGGAGAATAGTGAGAGCGGGCTGAAGGTGGAGGTGGTTTGGGGATTGGGCGGAACCCGGAAGGATCCGCTGCGGCTTCCCCGGTGGGTTCTTCCTTTTCCCGTGCGCCACGCGCGCGTGGAACTGGCGGGAGACACTTCGGGAATCCCGGTTGTTGCCGACCAGGCCCCGACGCTTCTTCCCGCGAATGCCCCTGCGGAGTGCCGGGCGTATGAGGCGATGGGGCCCCTGCCGGATCTGCGGATAGCGGTGGTTGCGGCGCGTCCCCGGATCGCGCCGTCGCTGGCCGCCACGCTGACGATCGCCACGGGCAAGGCATCGGCAGAATGCGTGTTCGGATTCCAGGATTCGGGCCGGGGCGACTTCGTGTTCCGCGTCCCCGAGCCCTGGATCCTTGTGAGCGCCGATTGCGGACGGGACGGCAGGTACTCTCCGCCCGCGGGCCTGGTTGCGGGGCCGGACCGGCAGTGGCGCGCCTCGTGGCCGGCGGAATCCGCGCCCAAGAGCCTGTTTGTGCGCCTGACACGGACGGGACCGTGGGGCGGGGCGGGGACGACCTCCACGCTGGCGGTGCCGGTTCTGACGCAGGGAGCGGAACGCCCGCTTCCGTGCGAGTTCCTGGTGAATTCGCCGCCGGAACTGGAGGTTCGCGCCGGGCGGCTCGACGGCATGGAGCTGGTGCCGGTTTCGGAGTTCGGACAATACGGATCGTCTGCCGTGGTCCGCGGGCAGGGGGAACGGCTCGCGCTCCGGGCCGTTGCCGATGCGCCATCCGCGGAACTGGTGATCCGGGGGCGTGAATCCGACATGCGCGCCACCGTGGTCGGTAGTCTGGCGGTGGACGAGGACCGCGCGGTTGCCCGTGCCCTGGTATCGTACGATGTGCGATTCGCGCCGGCGTCGGTGTTCCGGTTCATCCTTCCCCGCGCAACGGGGGGCAGCGTGCGCATCGAGGGAGACCGGCTGCGCGAGAGCACGCTGCGGGAAACACCGGACGGTGACGAATGGACCGTGACGGCGCGGGATGCGGCTACGGGGAATTTCAGCGTGTGGCTGGAGTGGACGCTGCCGGGCAAACCGGCGCGGGAACGGGTCACGGCACCGCAGATCCGGGTAGTGGACGTTTCCTCGCAGGTCGGTTTCCTGGTTCTCGAGGCGTCGGAAACCGTGCAGTTGGAGTACGAGACCAAGGGGCTTGCGGAAGTTGATCCCGGCGAGGTGCCCCCGGTGCCGTGGCAGCGTGACACGCGGATTCTCGCGGCCTTCCGTTACATCGCCCCATCCTATGTGCTGGGTGTTTCCGCGCAGAAATTCCGTGCCCGGACGGGGCCCGGGGGGATCGTGGACGCCGCGGCGTTGACCACGACATTTGCGCCGGACGGAATGAGGCTTACGCGGGCGGATTATACCGTGATCCCGCTGGCCCGAAAGCAGTTTTTTGAATGCCGGCTGCCCAGGGGCGCCCAGGTGTGGAGCCTGGAAGTGGACGATGCCGGGGCGAAGCCGTCGCGCCGGGCCGACCCGGACGGCGGGATTGTGACGATGGTCCCGCTCCCGGCCCGTGAAGCCGGCATATCGAAAGTCTCGCTGTTGTACCGCGAGTCCGGTCCGCCCCTGGCGCTTTCCAGCGGACTTTCCGTGCGCGGGCCGCTGGTTTCCCTGCCGGTGAACCGCACCACTTGGAACGTCAACCTGCCGCCGGGTTTCGAGTACCTGTACTACGAGGGAACGCTGACGAAACCGATTTCGGTGCGCGAACCGGTGATCTCATTTCTTCGCGGCGCCTTTTATCCGCGCACGCTTCTGATGACGGATGTGTCGTGGCGCGGAATTCTGCTCCTTGGCGGGCTGATTCTCGGGAGCGGTCTGATCTTGGGAAGCGTCCAGTGGGGCAGGAAGCCGGTGCCGGTGGTGGCCGGAGCCGATCCATCCGGGCCGGGAACGATCCGGCTGCGCGAACCGGCGTCGCCGAAGCGCACGGGATGTTTCTGGGAAGTCCTGATTGTCGGCGGCATCATCTGTGTCCTGTGGGCGATCGCGGTCCCGAACTTCCTCGAGGCCCAGGTGAGGTCGAAAGTTTCGCGGGTTAAGTCCGACCAGCGCTCGCTGGCCACCGCCATCGAATCGTATTATGTCGACAACAATCAGTATCCGCAGGACCTGGGCCTGCTTTGGCAGGGGCCCGTGAAATATGTGACGTCGCAGTTCAATGATCCCATGGGCGCCTCGAAGGAAGCCGGGTTCCGGTATGTGACAGGCCGCGAGGCCATTGACAAACTCATCCGGGCGGGACTCTTTCCGCCGGGAAGCGAGGCATCGGCCTCGTCCACATGGATGGTCTATGGGGTGGGGCCGGACGGGCAGGATGATGGCGGCGAGATCCTTTACGATCCGACCAATGGCACGGTGAGCCGGGGTGACGTGGTTCGCTTCTCGCAGAATGCGCCCACCAACTTCGAACCGCGATATGCCCAGGTTCAGGCCCGGGAGGGGATTCGGGGCGTCACCGCGGCGTCCGGCATCGGGGGGTATGACCCGACGAATGGGACGGTGAGTCCGGGCGATGTGTACCGGGTCAAGGATGACCGTCCCGTGGATCAGGCGCAGGGCGCGATGCCGGCGCTATCGGGAATGCCGGCCGACCGCGTGGCCCGCGACGCCGCGAGGCCGTCATCCACACCCGCGGCGGCACCGGCAGGTGCGGCCGAGATGACGGCAAGCAGGCGCATCGCCGCTTTCCAGGGGCAGGAAAACAATGCCAGCATCACGAGAGTGCCGGATGTGACGGTGGGCGACCTGGATGTTGCGTCGGCCAATGCGGTGGCAGGCCAGAATCTCTTCGCTTACAAGAACGCGTACGCATTCGACGCTTTTGTCGCGGATGACAAATCGGCGGCCCAGACGGCGACACAGGCGCGCGCGGCCGGATTGCTGTCGCTGGCGATTGAGATGCCCGAGGGCGGAGTCCAGAAGCGTTTTGAGTCACTTGGCGGCGGGGCGGAACTCGGGATCCGCCTGCTTCCGCGCGAGCGCTTCCTCAGGCTCCAGTTCCTTCTTTGGTTCGGTATTGCGGTGGTTCTCGGTGCATTTGCCTGGCAGCGTCCGCGGGCTTATCGTGGTTTGTTGGTTGTCGTCCTGGCCGTGTCGCTTCTCGTTCCCCTGTTGTGGGGTGGTGCGTGGACGGTGTTCTTCAACGTTGCGTTCCAAGGGGCGCTGGCATCGCTTGTTGTGCCAGTTGTCCGTTTGCTGGCAACCCGGTTGGTCCGGCCCGCGGCCCCGGGGGCGACAGCCACGATTGTGCTGTCGCTCGTGATGGCGGCAGTCGCCGCGCCTGTTCGCGGAGCGGAGACAACGGCGCCGATCACCGTGGTGGTCCCGTATGACGGCGAACGCGGACCTTTCGCCCAGGCGGACCCGCAGGCGTTCGTGACCCGGCAAACGCTGACAACCCTGTGGAATGCGATTCATCGCGATTCCCAAAGCCCGGCACCGATTGGCGGTCCGGCGGTCTCGCTGGAGCTGCGCGGTGAACTGGACTCGAACGATCCTGTCATCCGGGGTGAAATCGTCGTTTTGGCGCTGAACCCGTCCGATCTGCCGGTGACCGCGAGTCTCGGGCTGGACGGATTGCGGATCTCGCAGAGCGACGCGACCGGTGCGGGTGTGGCCCTCGATAGCGCACCGGATGGCCTGCGCGTTGCGGTGCCGCCCCGCTGGCTTGGCCGCGTTCGTGCGAAATTCGAAATGCCGTGCCAGGGCGACAGCCGTTCCGGACGTGTTCTGTTCGGGTTCTCCGGGCGCACCATGGGGCAGTGGGAACTGCATCTTCCCGCGGCCGGCGCGGCGGCCGGAACCGGGGAGGGGGTGGAACCGGTCATCGCGGAGCACCTGACGACGGGAACCGTTTTCCGCGGCACGATCCGCGGCAAACCGGCCACGGCAGTATGGCGTTCGGCGGATGCCACCGGGGTTGCCACGGGGCGCCGGGACGTGCCGATTTCGGGCAATGCCGAAATGACGATGCGGCTGGATGGGCTGGAAGTTGCCACCTGGTCGGCGGCCGTGAATCTCCGGGCGGATGGGGGCGGACTGCTTCCCGAACGCCTGGAACTGCTGGTTCCGCCCCGGGCCCGGATTACTGCGGCCGACGGACAGGCCGTGCAGTCGGCCGCGATCACGCCGGAGGGACGACTCACCCTTGCCTTGCGCCCCGTCCGATATGCCGCGCTGAGGCTGGAAGGTTTTGCGGATGCGGAAACCACGGAGGCGGGGGCGGACCGTTCCTGGCGTGTGCCCCGTCTGGGATTCGGGCCGGGAATGACGGTGCGGACCCGGGTCCGGCTGGACAGCATTCCGGACCTTGAGCTTGTCAGCGTGCGGGAACAGGGCGTGAGCCGGGTCCCCACGCGCAAGGCGACCCAGGGAATGGATTCGCGGGAATACGCGGCGGACAGCGGCGACTGGCTGGTGGAAGCGCAGGTTCGCAGGGCCGTTCCGGTATTCGATGCCGAGGTCCGCGATGCGTTCCTTCGCCTCGACGGGAAGATCCGCCGTTCATCGCAGGTCCGCATCTCGCCCGCGGCCAGCACGCTGCGCGAAATCGAGCTGCGCGTGGCAGCGGGGGAGCAGGCGGTTTCGGTCGGCCCGGACACGCAGCTGTCGTGGGCCCAGGTTGGGGACCGAATCCTGGTCCGCTTCCCGGCGGCCGTTGAGAGTGCCAGGGACCTGACCGTCGTTTCGCTGTCGGGTTCCGGCGCCGATGCGGCATTGCTTGAGGCCGCCCCGCTGGCGGTTGCGGGGGCGCGCGAAACACGCCGGCGGCTCGTGATCGGGATCAGCCCGGATTTTGACATGACGGAAACGACCCCGGAGCGCGTGGTCTCGCGCAGCGTCCTGCCCGAGGACTCCGAACTCGTCGGACGCCTTGTGCCGAAATTCGCGGAGCTGGGGATCACGGTGCGGGCTTATGACATCCCCGCCCGCATCACGGCGCCGCCGGGCTTCCGTTTCACTCCCGCCCCGGCCAGCGCCCAGGTGACCGCATTCAACCGCGTTTCGGTGGGCGACGGGCAGGTTTCGTTGCGCACGGTGCTGGCGGTTGAGCCACGGAGGGGGCGGGTGACTTCGGTGGAGTCGTCGCTGCGCCTCGGCGAGCCGGATTCCCAGGCCCCCAAGCGGGTGCAGGTGACGGGTCCGGTGCGCAACGTGCGGGCAACCCTTACGCGCCCGGACGAGATCACGATCACCACCGAACTGGATGCCCCTCAATCGGGGCGTTTTGCACTGAACGTTTTCTATGACCAGCCGGCCCAGACCGATGGATCGCGGGATGTGTCCCTGCCGGTGATCGGCGCCCCGCCGGTCGCGGGAGCCCGCACGCTGCTGTTGATCCATCGGGAAGTCGAGGCGGACGCGGCCACAGCCGACCTTCGCGGATGGGAAGCGCGGGATCCGGCGGCCATATCGTGGCCGGCCGCCCTTGGCCGCCCGCAGCCCTCCGACCTGGGCCTGGAATTCAAGGGCCATGTGAGCGGAGCGCCGTCCCTGGCGCTGACGCGCCACCGCCGCGACCAGGCCCTGCGCGCGGTGGTTGAGTTCATCCGCGACCGGGCGATCGTGACGGCGGACGGTGTGCTGCGCGGGGAACTGGAGATCGTGGTGCAGAACCAGTCCGAGCAGTTTCTCCGGGTCGCGCTTCCTTATCCCGAGAAATCCGTGAGTGTTTACGAGGTGATGGTGGGGGGACGGGCGGTAACCCCGGCGCTGGAGTCGCAGGCCGGGCGGTCGGTGCTGTTGTTGCCGCTTATCCGGACGGGTCTTCTCGAACCGGAACTGAGCATCCGCGTCGCGTACGAGGTGTCCGGGCTGATGAAACTCGGTTCTTCGGGTCGTGGCGAGCACAGGATGCCGGAAATCCTTGGAGGGGTCCCGGTGGCCCGATCGGCGCTGATCCTGTGTCTTCCGTCCGAATATGTCTGGAGCGGCTTTGGCGGCAACATGCAGCGTTCGGAACTGATGGATATCGAAACTGCGGAAGTTGTCCGCAAATCGGAGCAGGCCAAGAAGCTGTCCGAGGCCGCCCTTTACGCCAAGGGCGGGATGAAAAGGGCGGCGCTGTCGAAACTCAGCGAGATGAACACGCGCCTCTCCGGCGACGTCGGGGATGTGCGGAAAAAATCGAAGGCCAGCAGCGAGCAGCAGCAGAAAACGCTCTCCCGGGTGTCGGAGGCGGAATCGCTCGCGTACCGCAGGCAGGAGGGCCAGAGGGCCGAGTCGCTGAAACAGGTGGAAGCCGCCCAGCAGATCGTGATGAGCAACATGGCAACGCTGGACGAGATGGTGAAGAAGGAAGTGGATGTGAACCGGCAGCAGGCCGCCGAGCCGGCGGCGCCCCGCCCCAAGCCGGCCAACGAACCGGCCATCCAGTTTCCGCGCGCGGGCGAGGTCTTCGTGTTCCAGCAGCTCCAGGCGACCGGAATGGTCCGGTTTGACTACAGCCTTCGTTCCGGGTGGCAGAAGATGGCCGACCTGGCCCTGTGGGCGGCCCTGGTGGTCCTCGGCCTTGCGGTGCTCAAATGGGGGAAGGCCATGGTGGCGAACCGCCGGCGGGTGCTGGTGACCACCAGCGTGCTTTGCGTGGCCAGTGCCGCGGCCGGGTTCGCCGTCGATATCGCCCTCCCGCTGCTTGCGGTGGCCGTCGCGTTGCTGCTGACTGGGTTGCGCCGCGGCAAGGGGCACGGGGATGTTCCGGCCGGGGACAAACCGTCCGTTGACATGACCTGACGCGGCCCCCGGGATTCAGGGCCGTCAGCCGGGGTCCCGGGACTCCGCCAGTTCACGATAGGGAGCGGATTCACACATGGCCCCGTTTTTTGAGTTTCCACCGGATTTCGTCTGGGGGTGCGCAACAGCCGCCTACCAGATCGAGGGCGCCACGGACGAGGACGGGCGCGGCGCTTCGATCTGGGACACATTCTGCGACAAGGCGGGCGCCATCCGCGACGGGGACACGGGGCGGATCGCGTGCGACCACTACCATCGGTGGCGTGAGGACCTCGACATCATGTCCGGCCTCGGGATCCGGGCCTACCGGTTTTCGGTGTCCTGGCCGCGGGTCTTCCCGTCGGGGAGTGGAACGCTGAACGAAAAGGGAATCGGGTTCTACGACCGCTTGGTGGACGGGCTGCTCGAGCGCAATATCCGCCCGTTCCTGACATGCTACCACTGGGATCTTCCGCAGGCGTGCGAGGATCGCGGCGGATGGCGCGTGCGGGAAACTCCCGAGGCCTTTGCGGAATACTGCGGGACCCTGGCGGCCCGTCTGGGGGACAGGGTGACCGACTGGTTCACGATCAACGAGCTGTGGTGCGCCTGGTGGCTGGGGTATGTGGACGGAATCCATGCCCCGGGTGCGCGCGAACCGGAGAGGGTTCACCGGCAGGTGTGCCACAACATGCTGCTGGGGCACGGGCTGGCGGTGCGGGCGATAAGGGCCGGCGCGCCCCGGCCGGTCCGGGTCGGGATCGTGCCGAACCCCGGTTTTGCCATCCCGTTCACGGAGGGCCGCGACGACGTGGACTTCGCACGGGCCGAATTTGAGAGAGGACAGGGGGCGCAATTCGGCCCGCTGTTTCGGGGCGCCTATCCCGCCGGGCTGCTGGAGGAATGGGGCTCGAACGCCCCGGTTATCGCCCCCGGGGACATGGCCGCGATCTCCGAGCCGACCGATTTCGTCGGGCTGAACTACTACTCGTCCCCGCAGGTTGCGAGCGCCGCGTGGGGAGTGCGCGATGTGGAGCCGTGGTACCCGCGGACGGATTTCCCGTGGGCCGTCGTCCCGGAAGTGCTCTACTGGGGCACGCGGTTCATGCACGAGCTTTACGGTCCGCGCGAAATCGTGATTGCCGAGAACGGCTGCTGCTTTCCGGACCGGCTGAACGCGGAGGGGCGGGTGGAGGATTACGCCCGTGTCGGATTCCTGCGCGGTTACCTGGCGGCCCTGCACCGGGCCGTGACTGAGGGCATTCCGGTGACAGGTTATTTCTACTGGTCGCTCATGGACAATTTCGAGTGGCAGTACGGGTTCGCGAAGCGCTTCGGGCTGGTTCACGTGGACTACGACACGCTGGCGCGCACGCCCAAGGCGAGCGCGCTTTGGTATTCGCGCCTGATCGCGGCAAACGGGTTTTGACCGGGTAGGATTTCTCCGGCGCAAGATTGGGGTTGAACGCGCGCGCTGATCCCCCCCGGCTTGGGCCCGTAATCAGCGAATTGAACGGAAGGTTGTCCCGATGACGGGTTTGCGGCTTGCAGGTTCGGCGGTTCTGGATGCGGGCGGGTGTGTGCGGTTCTCCGCGGGCGGGGAAGGCGTCTTTCGCGTCACGATCGGCCGGGGGGCTTCGCCGCGTCCCGTGGCGAGTTACGCGGTTGTCGGGGAGGGCGAATTCGATCCCGCGGGGGTGGAGGTGGAGTGCGCCGCCGCGCATTGGGTTGCGCGTTCGGGCGGCTTCCGGGCAAGCGTCGGATGCGGGGCGAATGCGGGGGCGTTTTCGCTGAGCCTCGGTGGCCAGGGGATTCCCTCCGTCGAAAGCGCGGGGAACGCCCTGGAGTTTGAGGGACAGGCGATCCGGCTGCGTTTGGCAATCGGTGGCGGGACCCAATGGTTTGGGCTTGGCGGGTTTGGTGAAACGCTGGCGCGGGTGCCGGGACGCTACGACTGCTGGAACTCGGATGACCCGTTCCACCAACCCCTGAAAGCGCCTTATTGCGCCATCCCGTTTGCCATCGTTATGGATGAAACCGCCGGTGGCGCCGTCGGCGTGTTTGTGGACAATCCGGGGCGTGTGGTCTTCGACCTCGGGATGAAAGAACCGGGCACCGCGCTTGTCGAGACGGCCACCGGGGACCTGGACCTGTGGCTGATCGCGGGCTGCACGCCCGGCGCCGTGATCGGGAAATGGACCCGCCTCACGGGCCGGATGGAAAGGCCGCCCATGTGGTCGCTGGGTTTCCACCAGAGCCGCTGGTCGTACATGAACGCGGAGGAAGTGCGGTCGGTTGCTGCGGGGTTCCGTTCGCGCGGCATCCCGTGCGATGTTCTCCACCTCGACATCGATTACATGGATGGCTACCGCGTTTTCACCTGGGACGGGGATCGTTTCCCGCAACCCCGGCGCCTGATGGACGATCTTGCCAATGACGGTTTCCAGGCCATCACCATCGTGGACCCCGGCGTGAAGATCGACCCGGCCTATGCCGTTTACACCTCCGGCCTGGGGAAGAACCTGTTTCTGCGTCACGCGAACGGGAGCCCGGTGACGGCGAAGGTCTGGCCGGGGGAAACGCACCACCCGGACTTCACCAACCCGGCCGTGCGGTCGTGGTGGGCCGAGGCGCACAAGCCTCTGTTCGATGCGGGCGTCCGCGGCATCTGGTGTGACATGAACGAACCCGCCGTCTGGGGCGACAGCCTGAGGTGCCATGATTATCCGCCCGACGCGGTGCACCACGATGAGGGGAACTTCCGGTCGCATCGCGAAGTGCACAACGTGTATGGGCTGTGCATGGCCAGGTCGGCGCGGATGGCCCTCGAGCGCGAGCGGCCGGACGAGCGCCCGTTTGTGCTGACCCGCTCGGGCTGGGCCGGCATGCAGCGTCACACGGCCGTGTGGACCGGGGACAACCGTTCGTGCTACGGCTCGATGCCCCTCGACCTGGTGCAGGTGCTTTCGTTCGGCGTGTGCGGCGTGGCCCACGCGGGATGCGACATCGGCGGATTTCAAAACGACGGCCATGGCGATCTGTTCCTGCGGTGGATGGAATGGGGGATTTTCCAGCCGTTCTGCCGGGCGCACAGTGCCTGGGGCACGGCGAGGCAGGAACCGTGGAGTTTCGGACCGGAGGTGGAGGACGGGGTCCGCTCCCTGCTGTCGCTCCGCATGACGCTGTTGCCCTATCTCTACACGCTTTTCGTGGAGGCTTCGCGCACGGGAATGCCGGTTGTCCGCCCGATGTTCGTTTCCTACCCGCAGGATTTGACGGCTCGGCGGATCGGGGACCAGTTTCTGCTGGGGGGCGACCTGCTGGTGGCCCCGGTGATGGAAGCGGGACGGGACCGCCGCATGGTGTATTTTCCCGAAGGCGAGTGGATCGCGCATCTGGACGGGACGCGTTACGCCGGCGGGCAATGGATCATCGCTCCGACTCCGGCCGGGACCGCCCCGTTATTCTGGCGGGCCGGCAGCGCCGTCCCCGTGGAATTCAACCCGCGCCAACATACGGGAGAGGCGGTTGCCGAGGCGGGGTTCCGCGTTCACGCGGCATCGGAGATCCGGGGCGCCTGGGTGATGGATGACGGCATCTCCCGGCGATTCCGGGAGGGGGAAGAGTCGATTCTGAGCGTGGATGGGGCGGAAACCGACGGCGGGGCATGGCTGAATGTGACGGCAGAGCGGCTCGGATATGAGTTGCCCTGCAAGGCGCTGGGCCTGGAATTCCTGGCGTCGCGCCCGGTTCGGGCCTGGTCGGTTTCCGGCAAAGTATCGGAACTCCCGCGGCCATCAGCCACGGTGAAAATCGCCCTTCCCCGAATCCCGTCGGGCGGGGTTCGCGTGGAATTCCATTACGCGTGAAGGATCATGCCCGTTTCCTGTTGCCCCCGGGGCGTCGCCGGCGGATTCGCTCGGTCCATGAACCCGAACCGGCTCCTCGTTCAAGCCGCATTCCTGACGCTGCTCATCTCAGATCCGTTCACCCCGAGGGTTTTTGCAATGCCTGACCCCGAGAAGAAGACCGCCCCCGAATCCTGGAAGCCGGCCCCGGCGCCCCTCACAACGAAATGGGCGACGCGGGTCGATCCGCGCCGCCCGTTGCCCGAGTACCCCCGCCCGCAGATGACGCGCGGCTCCTGGCAGAACCTGAACGGCCTTTGGGAATACGCGGTCCGGCCAAAGGACACCGGGTGCCCGCGTTCGTTTGATGGACGAATCCTTGTGCCGTTCCCCGTCGAGTCATCGCTGTCGGGCGTCGGCCGGCGCATCACGGAGAAGGACGCGATCTGGTACCGCACGACGATCCGGCCGCCGGTGGCCTGGAAGGGGAAACGGGTCCTGCTGCACATGGGTGCCGCGGACTGGGAGACAAGCGTTTCCGTGAACGGCGTGGATGTCGGCACGCATCGCGGCGGGTATGACCCGTTTTCCTTCGACATCACGGATGCCCTCGGGACGCACGGATCCGGGGAACTGCTGATCCGCGTGTGGGATCCGACCGACTCGGGGGCGCAGCCGCGCGGCAAGCAGGTGCAGAAGCCCGGGGGGATCTGGTACACGCCCTCGAGCGGAATCTGGCAGACGGTGTGGCTGGAAGCCGTTCCCGAAACCCACATCGGTTCTTTGCGCCTTGTTCCCGACCTGGATGGCCGCTGCGTGCTGACCACGGCGTCGGTGGAGAACGCGAGAAACGGGGATCTCCTGTTGGTGCGGGTGACGCTGCCGGACGGCACGGTCGCCAAATCCCAGGGAGGTGTCGGGCAGCCCCTGCAGGTGCATCTGCCGAAGCGGCCCGCCCTGCGGCCGTGGTCGCCCGACGACCCGTACCTCTACCAGACCACGGTGCGGGTCGAGCGCCGCGGGCAGGTTGTGGACGAGGTGGGCACCTACTTCGGAATGAGGAAGGTTTCCCTGGCCCCGGACCGAAACGGCACACCCCGGCTGTGCCTCAACAACAAGCCGCTTTTCATGTTTGGCCTCCTCGACCAGGGCTTCTGGCCGGACGGCCTCTACACCGCCCCGACAGACGCGGCCCTGAAATACGACCTCGAAGTGACAAGGCGACTCGGCTTCAACACCGTGCGAAAGCACGTCAAAACGGAACCGGCGCGCTGGTACCACTGGTGCGACCGCATGGGCCTCCTGGTGTGGCAGGACATGCCGAGCGGCGATGCGTACGTGGATCCGGGCAAGGGCGAGATCAGGCGCACCAGGAAATCCGCGGCGCAGTTCGAGTCGGAACTGCGGGCCGTGGTCGACGCCCTCTCAAACTGCCCCAGCATCGTCATGTGGGTTCCCTTCAACGAGGGATGGGGGCAGTACGAGACGAGACGAATCGCGGACCTCGTTAAGAAATGGGACCCGTCGCGCCTGGTGAACAGCGCAAGCGGATGGAACGACGTGGGGGCGGGGGACGTGCATGACATTCACAATTATCCCGAACCGAAATCCCCGGAGCCCGGCAAGGCGCGGGCGGCAGTCCTGGGTGAGTTTGGCGGTATCGGCCTCCCGCTGCCGGGCCACACCTGGCAGCCGCAGGGAAGCTGGAGTTACCGGGGCGCGAAAACGGAGAAGGAATTGCGCGCGGAATACCGCCGCCTGGTGGAGATGGTCAAGCCGCTGGCGGGCAAGGGACTGAGCGCGGCCATCTACACGCAGACGACGGACGTGGAGATCGAGGTGAACGGTCTCGTGACATACGACCGCGCCCGGCTGAAGGTGCGCCCCGCGGATGCCGCGGACCTGAACGAATCCGTGTGCCGGATCCTGGATTCGAAATCATCCGCAAGGGGCAAACGCTGAATCAGGCTGGAACCTCGCGTGCGAAGCCGGCCATTGCGGCCCGGAGCAGCATCGCCTCCGAGGCGCCGGCGGCCGGGGTGTCGAGCGTGATGCACCCCGCGGACATGACGAGGATGCGGTCCGCGAGTCCGAGCACCTCGGGCAGTTCGGAGGAGACGAATAGGACGCCGATCCCCTGTGCGGCGAGATGCCGCAAAACGCGGTAAATCTCGGCCTTGGCGCCGACATCAATGCCGCGCGTGGGCTCGTCCAGGAGGAGAAGCCGGGGGCCGGTCATCAGCCAGCGGGCGAGCAGCACCTTCTGCTGGTTTCCGCCGGAGAGGCTGCCGATGGGGGAGAGATCGGAGGCGCGGCGGATGGGCATTTCCCCGGACTGGCGGGAGAGCGCCTCGCGTTCGCGATGGGAAGAAACGAGACCGTGCCAGGAAAGCCGGCGCAGGTGGGCCACGGTGGCGTTGGCGAGGACGGAGAGTCCGGGAAGAATCCCCAGGCGCGCCCGATCCTCGGCAAGCATGGCCACGCCGGCCCGGATGGCCGTTTGCGGGTGGCGGGGACGGAAGGGACTGCCGTCCAGGGTGATGGATCCGCTCCATGAGGAACCCGCGAGCCCGAACAATGTCTCGAGCACCTCCGTGCGCCCGGCGCCCACCAGCCCGCAAATCGCGACAATTTCCCCCTTGGCGACCGTGAACGACACGCCGTTCACCGGGGGGCGGCCCGGCGCGGCCCGACGAAGGTCGTCGACCCGGATAATCGTCCCGGCGGCGGATTCGCGCCCCGTCGGGCGCGGGGGGTAATAGGCCCCCAACTCGCGCCCCACCATCGCCGCGATGATCGCGGACTCGGGCGTGCCGGAAACGCGGCCTTCCGCAACCGTGCGGCCGTCGCGCAGTACCGTGTAGCGGTCCGCGAGTGCCATGACCTCGGCCATCTTGTGGGAGATGTAAACGATGCTGGTTCCGTCGGCGCGAAGTGCCCGGAGGACGCGAAAGAGGGTGGCAACATCCGCGTCGGCAAGTGCGCTGGTCGGCTCGTCCAGGATCAGGAGGCGTGCCTTCATGAGGAGCGCGCGCGCGATTTCGGCCATCTGGCAGAGGGCAACGGGAAGCGTTTCCACGGGGGCCTGCGGATCGATGTCCACGCCCAGGTCGCGGAATACGGCGCGGGCCTGATCGCGCATCTGCCGGAAGCCGGCTAGTCCGAGGCGGGTCCGCGGTTCGCGGCCAAGGAACAGGTTCTCGGCAACGGGGAGGGTCGGAACCAAATTCAGTTCCTGGTGGACCATGGCGATCCCGGCGCGGGCGGCGGCGAGGGGGCCGCAAATGACCTTCTCCCCGCCGCCGAACACGACACTTCCGGCATCTGCCCGGTGGATGCCGGCCAGCACTTTCATCAGGGTGCTTTTGCCGCTGCCATTCTCACCCATCAGGGCATGCACCTCGCCCCGCTCCACCTCCAGCGCGGCATGGTCAAGCGCGTGGGTGCCCCCGAAGCGCTTCACGATCCCCTGCATGGCCAGCAGCGGTGGGGTCATGTCCTTGTGCGAATTCCCCCGGCCCTTACTTGAGAAAACGCGGGTTCACGTCGAATCCCCAGGCCTTGAGCTTCTTCGCCCACTCACCCAGGTTGTCGCGGGTCACGGCGACGAGTTCGGAGATGTTGCGCTCGTCAACGGGCTTGCCGTCGGTCTTGGCGAGCAGCAGTTCCACGCTGCGGTAGCCCCAGTCATACACCTGCTGGGCGAGCAGCATCTGGGCGACTCCCTTTTCCACGTATGGCAACTGCGCGGGCAGGGCGTCCACGGCGACGATCTTCACCTTGCCCGGATCCCACTTGAGCAGCGCGTCGGTGAAGAGCGGCCATCCGCCCACCATGGCCCAGCCGATGATATCGGGGTTGTTGTTCTGAACTTCCTCGACGGCGCGGGCCGCGTCCTGGGGCGTTTCCTTGTGGTAGAAGACATCCCGGGACGTGTCCACGGTGTATCCGAGTTCCCTGGCTTTCCTGGCGACGCCGCGCACCCGGGCCTGCAGGTTGGGGGCGGTCTGGTTGCCGGCGAGAACGGCGATCCGGCCCTTCTGGCCCGCAAGCACCCTGGCAAGTTCCGCCATCACGCGCTCGCCGCTCTTTTCGTCATCCACGCCGAAATACGCGAAGCGCTTCGACTTGGGGGCATCGCTGTCGAAGCACATCACCGGGACGCCCTTCGCAACCGCGTCGTTGATCGCCTTGGTGACCTTGCTTGCATCCGAGCAGCTGATGGCGATGCCGTTCACGCCGGTGTTGACCAGTTGCTCGATATTGTCCGCCTGCTTCTGCGCGTCCTCCTCGTTGGGGGTGCGCCAATCGATCGTGATCTGCGTGCCGTCCCTGCCCAGGTCCTTTGCGGCTGCTTGCGCGCCTTTCAGGGCGGCCTGGAACACGGGGTTTCCCTGGCTCTTGGCAATGACGCCGAAGGTGAGCTTGCGGGGTTTAGGCGCGTCGGCGGCGAAAACGGTGGCGGTTGCGGCCAGTGCGGCTGCGATGGCGATCCAGGCGCGGGTGCTCATGGTCCTTGTCCTTCCTTATCCGGGGTTTTGTCGTTGTGCGGCGCTGCGGGTGTCGCCCGCTCCACGCGCTGCAGAATGCCTGAGTTCAGCCGGTCGAGGACCACGGCGAGCACGATGACCGCACCGATGATGATCTGGCTGTAGTTCTGGTTGATGCTCAGCACGATGATGGCGTTGTAGATGAGCTGGAGGATCAGCGCGCCGAGCAGCGCCCCGATGGCCGATCCGCGCCCCCCGGAAAGGCTGGCCCCGCCCACGACGGCGGAGGCGATGACACCGAGTTCGTAGCCCGATCCGGTGTCGCTGCTGGCCGAGCCGTAGTAGCCCAGCATGATCGCCGCCGCGATGCCGCAGGTGGCGCCGCACAGCGTGTAGATGAGGATCTTGGTGCGTCCCACCGGGATCCCGCAATAGCGGGCGGCCGTCTCGTTGCTCCCCACGGCGAAAACGCGGCGCCCGAAGACCGTCTTTGAAAGCACGAACCACCCCGCCGCCGCCACGGCCAGCATGATGAGCATGGGGACCGGGTAAAGCCCGCTGTCCCCTGCGCGGCCGAGCAGGCGGTTCACGTCGAGGCGGATGAATCGGTCGGTGAAGGCATCGGGAAAGTCTCCGATGCTCTGGCCGATGCTGATCGAACCGTCGCCGGGGAGCCAGCTCGGGCAGACAAACGCGATGCCGCGGAAAGCGGCCATGGTGCCGAGGGTGATGATGAAGGGGTGGACGCGCAGGAGAACAATGAGAAGCCCGTTCACCAGGCCGCACAGGGCGCCGACACCGACACAGGCGGCCAGACCGGCGCCGATGGCCAGCGCCGGGTGCGCATCCGGTCGCGCGCCCATGGGACCGTACCGGTGCAGCACCATCGCCCCGCAAACAGCGGCCAGGGCGTAGATGCTCCCCACGGAAAGGTCGATGCCGCCGCTGATGATCACCAGCGCCACGCCAACGGCCATGATGGCGAAGAAACTCGTGTTCTTGGCGAGTTGCACGAGGTTGTCGGGGCGCAGGAACTTGTTCACATCGGCCCGGCCCGCGCCGGAGGGGACGGAAACGGTGCCGCCGAACCAGGCAAGGAGCATGCCGATGAGCACGATCACCAGGATGAGGCCGAGTTCCTGAATGGGAAGGTTGCGTCGCATGGTCCGGAAGCGCCAGTTGCGGCCCCGTACTCGAAAGGATCAACAAGAGAATGGGACCGTCGGCCGGCCGGGGAAGCGATTTTTGTTGCCGAGGTCGCGTGGAATTGCGGATTGCATGCGCCTGTTGTCCCCGCCTGTCCAGAACCATGGCCCTCACAATCCGGCATAAGTCCCCCCATCCCGCGCCCGCCCCGCACCGGACGGATTGGCGTTAACCGGCCGCCATGGTTTTCGACAGTTTTGTCTTCGCCGTTTTTTTCGTCATCGTGGTCACCCTGTATTTCCTGCTGAACCACAAGTGGCAGAACCGGATGCTCCTGGTGGCCAGCTACATCTTTTATGGGTGGTGGGACTGGCGCTTCCTTTCGCTCCTCTTTTTCTCCACATTCTTGGATTACGCCGCGGGGCTGGGGATTTTCCATGCGCGCACGGTGGCGAAGCGGCGCTTCTTCCTTTGCTGCAGCCTCGTGGGAAACCTGGGCTGTCTGGGGTTCTTCAAGTACTACAACTTTTTCGCGGAGAACCTGCAGGTGGCGCTGGCCACCTTCGGGGTTCACGTCAGCCCCTGGACGCTGGGAATCATCCTCCCGGTCGGCATCTCGTTCTACACGTTCCAGACGCTGACCTACGCGCTGGACATCTATGTCGGGAAGATGAAGCCGACGCGCAACTTCTTCGATTTCGCGCTCTTCATCACGTTCTTCCCGCAGCTGGTGGCGGGACCGATCGAGCGCGCAAGGAACCTGCTTCCCCAGGTGGAGGCGCCGCGCCGCCGCCCGACGCGCCAGCAGATCAGCGAGGGAACCTGGCTCTGCGTCTGGGGCCTATACAAGAAGATGTTCATCGCGGACAACGTGGCCCGATTCGCCGACCAGGTGTACTCGAACCCGGGTGGTTCGTCGTCGTGGCAGATCCTTGTGGCGACCTACGCGTTCGCGGTGCAGATTTACTGCGACTTTTCCGGTTACTCGGACATCGCCATCGGAACCGGCAAGATACTCGGTTTCGAGATCATGCTGAATTTCCGCCTTCCATATTTCGCGAAGAACCCGTCGGATTTCTGGCGGCGCTGGCACATCAGCCTCTCGGAACTGCTGCGCGACTACCTGTACATCCCGCTCGGGGGTAACCGGTGTTCGGCCTGGCGCCAGCGCTTCAACCTGATGGCAACGATGACCCTGGGCGGCCTGTGGCATGGCGCCCAGTGGCACTTTGTGATCTGGGGCATCTACCACGGCGTGCTGCTGGCCCTGTACCGGCCGTTCCGGGTTGCGCAGGAGAAGGTGCGGGTTTTCGCCCGGTTGCATGCGGCCGCGTCCATGTTGATCATGTTCCACCTGACCTGCATCGGCTGGATGCTTTTCCGCGTAAAGGACATGTCGGACGCATGGCTGATCACGCGCAAGTTCCTCACGGATTGGTCACAGGGGCCGGCGGCGCTGTCGCAGTTCGGCGCGATTCTCCAGTTTTCCTGGGTGCTGATTGCCATGCAGGTGGCCCAGCACCTGAGCGGCGACCTCCTGGTTGTGAGGCGTCTGCCCGGTTGGGCGCGGGCGCTGCTTTACATCCTGCTCTATTTCAGCATCTCCATCGGCGGAGCTTATGAATCGCGTCCATTCATCTATTTCCAGTTTTAGGCGCCTGCCTCCGGCGGCCACGGCCGCGGTGGTGGTGTGCCTGTTGCTGGAATGCATTGTGGCCCATGTGCGCCCGTGGCTGATGGACGGGGTTTTCCAAACCGTGGACATCAAGCGGGGGATGCTGGTGGATTCGCGTCTGCAGGAAGACGTGGTGTTCTTCGGCGACAGCCGGGCGTTTTCCGTGCAGCCCAAAACGATCCGCAGGGCGCTTGGCCCGAAACTGGTTGTGAGCAACTACTCCTGGCCGTTCATCGGGGCCGAGGCTTACGACATGATGTTGCGGGCATACCTTGCCCGCAAGAAACCGCCGAAACTGATCCTGGTGAGTTTCATGCCGGAGTACCTCTCCCTTCCCGGAAAGTACCTGATGATGGAAGGCGAAGACGTTCGCCGAATCCGTGCGTACAATCAGGTTCCGACCGGGGCGCTCCTGTCCGAGCTGGCCGCGGATGGCAATTACAGGCAGATCTGGGACTGGTTCGCCTATGTCTCGATGCCGCCGTCGTCGCGCGACCGCGACCGGCTGCTGCCGGTTCTCAAGAGCCTGGCGTTCGGGAAAGGGATTCCCGAACCAAAGCCGTGGGACGTGGAGATGGTGCGCGGGATGCAGACGGACGGCGCGTATCTTCTTTTTCCTGATTCGACGGCAACCCCGTATGACATCGAGCGGTTCCTGCGCATCTACAACCCGGTGAAACTTCACGACAACCGGGAGGCGCTGGGGGTTTTTGAGCGCTTCCTGAAGCGGGCGTCCCAGGCGGGAATCCAGGTGCGGCTGGCCAACATGCCCATTCCCGAGCAAACCCTGGAGATCTACCGCAAGAACGGCGTGCTGGGGCGTTTTGACGAACTGGTTGGCAGGTGGGAGAGGGATTACCCGGTTTTCCGGGCGCTTCGGCCCGCTGTTTACGCATACCGGATCGACCAATTTGGCGATTTCGGGCACCTGAACCGGCGGGGAGACGCGAAGTTTCAGGAGGATTTAAGGTTGCTGCTGGAAAGAAGCCTCGAGGCTGGAATCATCCCCCGGGCGATGTGAAGGCACCCGGACCAAACGGTTTGGTCACGGCCCCAATATTCTGTTGTCATTGGGCTTTTGCGGGAGGATCGCGGAATTCGGAAAGGGGGTTTTGTTGGACGATGAAAGATCCCCCTCATCCGGTTCCGACATCACGCAGGGAGGTTATTTGAGATCATGTCCACCCGACTGATCCAGCAAATCCTGACGGCGGCGCTGACCGCCGTTTTCATCCACTCCCCGGTCGCGGGCGCCGAGGCCCCACCGGCCGCCGGCAAGACGACGCTCGACAACCTGCAGGCCGCGTTCGACGGCGAGAGCAACGCGCACGCACGCTACGTTGCTTTCGCCAAGAAGGCGGACGAAGAAGGTTTCACCCAAGTCGGGAGCCTGTTCCGTGCCGCGGCAACGGCGGAGGAGATCCATTTCAAGAATCACGCCGCCGTCATCAAGAAACTGGGCGCGGAACCAAAGGCCGACATCAAGAAGCCCGAGGTGAAGAGCACCAAGGAAAACCTGGAGGCGGCGCTGAAGGGCGAGAGTTACGAGCGCGACACGATGTACCCGGAGTTCCTGAAACAGGCCCGCGCCGAGGGAAATCGCGGCGCCGTCCGGAGCTTCAATTTCGCGAAAGCGGCCGAGGCCGAGCACGCGAAGCTGTACGAGGAAGCGCTGAAGAACCTGGACCAGTGGAAGGGCGGCAAGAAGCTGTTCCTCGTGTGTGTGGAGTGCGGTTACACGACGGCGAAGACCGATTTTTCCAAGTGCCCGGTCTGCTCCACGCCGAAGGACAAGTTCCTGAAGGTGGATTGACGCTGGATTTCCGGGGCTGGTTCCGGAATGGATTGCCAATCAGGCAGGAACCAGCCCCCATTTTATCAGAGGACGCATCCCATGCTCACACCTCCCCCGATCCCGCCCTGGGACGGTCTCCATCCGATCATCGTTCATTTTCCAATCGGGTTGCTGATGGCCGCTCCCGTGCTGGTGATTCTCTCCCTCGTGTTGCGCCGCCATGAGCGCGGCATCGGAATTGCGGCTTTGACGCTGATGGTTCTCGGCACCGTGGGGGCCGCCGTGGCCGTTGCCACGGGCGAAGCCGCCGAAGAGCTGGTGGACCGGACCGATGCGATTGCCGGCGTGCTGGAGCAGCACTCGGAACTGGCGGAAACCGCCCGCGGCATCTTCATCGGGCTCACGGTGCTTTATGCCCTGCTGCTCCTTCTGCCGGTCCTCGTGATGCGGTTTGCCAAGCGGGATCTGCCCCGTTCCGCCCAATATGCGGCGACCGCGCTTTTCCTGGTTCTCTACGGGGTCGGCGCGCTCGTGCTGTCGAACGTGGGCCATCTCGGCGGGCGCCTGGTGCATGAGTACGGAGTGCGGGCCATGATTGTGCCGGACGGGGCACCGGCTGCGGTTTCCGCCAAGCCCGAACATACAGATGAAAAAGCGGGTTCAGAGAAGAAGCCGGACTGACCCCGGGGGGCAACACCTGCGGTATCCGCAATGACCGGGGCGCCGGACTCACTTTGCTTGCACTTTCCCGGAGGGCGGGCCTAACTGGGGCATGGACTACCGGCAGGTGCTTGACGTCGGCCCGCTTTCGGAGCGGTTGCGCTCCGGTGCAACCTGTCTCGTCTGCGTGTCCGGCGGGGCCGATTCCATGTGCCTGCTCCACGCGATGCGCGAGGCCGCGCCCGGATTGGGTGTCGCGATTGAGGCGGTGCACATCAACCATCTGGTTCGCGGCACGGCGGCGGACGAGGACTACGAACTTGTGCGCGCCACCTGTGTCCGCCTGGCGGTGCCCTGCCACTACCGCGAAATCGAGCCGCTTTCCGTCAAGCCCCGGGGCAAAACCACCGAGGAGTATTTTCGCGAACAGCGCCACGGGCAAGTCTTCGCGGTGGCGGGGGACCGGGGCATCAGCAGCGTCCTGATGGGACACACGGCGGACGATCTCGCCGAGTCCTTCCTGATGCACCTGATGCGCGGAGCCGGGCTGCGCGGACTGTCGTTCCGGTTCGCCCAGCGCAAATCGGGGATTCTCGTGATGCGCCCGCTGTGGCAGACGACGCGCCAGCGCATCCTGGCCTACCTGGAAGCCCACGACGTGCCGCACCGTGAGGACGAGACCAACGAATCCACCGCGTTCACGCGCAACCGGGTGAGGCGGCTGCTGATCCCGTTCATCGAGCGGGAATTCAACCCTTCGGCGCGCCGGGCCCTGCGGCGGACGACCCAGGTTCTCAGCGAGGCGCAGGACCACATCCGCAGCGAGGCGCGCCGTCACCTTCGCAGGTTCCTGCGCGCCACCGCGGACCCCGCTGCCCTGCCCCTGAAGCGCCTGCTCCGCCTCTCCCACATCATGCGCGTCGAGGTGGTCCACCTGTGGCTTCTGCGCCTGGTGGGGGCGGCGGGGCGACCGTCCTTTGACCAGTGCCGGGCCGTGTTGCGGCTTGCGGCGTCGCGCGAGGGGCACCGGGTTCGCCTCGCCGGGGGTACCGTCATCGCCCGGACCGACAAAGCCCTTGTGGCCCTGTCGGTGAGCGGTGCGACCGGGGAAGGGATCCGGGAGGAACGGGGCGACGAGCAGATCGCCCACGAGGAACTGGCCCGGCGTTACTCGGTCCAGAACCCGGCCCTGCCGCTGGCCCGCATCCCGGAAGCCGCACCGGTTCTGGACCGCGACGCCCGCGGCAACTTCGTGGCCCGGCTGCCCATGCTGGACGGGCGCACACTCCAGCTGCGCCTGGCCGTATTTACACAGAAGCTTCTTCCCCTGGGCGGCGACTCGGAGCAGGAGGTGCCCCTGCCCCTGATCCTGCGCAACCGCCAGCCCGGAGACCGAATCTCGCCCTCAGTGCGCCTGAAGTCGGTGCTGATCAACGACAAGGTGCCCTACTATCTGCGCGACTTCCTGGTGCTGGTGACGGACGCCCGGCGGCGGTTGCTGGCGGTGGTGGGGATGGAGCGGGTCAATGCCAGAATCCTGAACGACGGGGCCGACAGTCTTTCGCTCGACTTCGAGATCCGGCCCGCGACATCGTGATTGCGGCTGGACGCGTTCCGGCCGCCGGATCGCAACCATGAACTTCGCGTACTTCGCCTACAGGAACTCGCTGCGCAACAAGCGCCGGACGCTTCTGACCGTGGCCAGCATTGCCTTCTCGCTCTTCCTACTGATGACGCTGGTGAACGTGGTGATCCTGCTGGAGGGGCCGGAAACCGACGACAGCCACCTGCGAATCGCGGTGCGCCGCGCCACCTCTCTGGCTGACCCGGTGCCGGCCTGGTATGAGAACAAGATCCGGGCGGTCCAGGGCGTGCGCTATGTGATGCCCCTCACCTGGTTCCAGGGGGTGTGGCGCGGCGAGGAAAAGAACTTCTTCGCGAACTTTGCCTGCGGCCCAAGCGTGGTGTTCGACATGTACCAGGAAATCGTCCTGCCGCTCGAGCAGCGCGCCGCCTTCATCCGGGAAAAGTCCGCGGCCATCGTCGGCAAAATCACCGCCGACCGGTTCGGCTGGAAGCTGGGGGACCGGGTGAGCCTGACGAGCCAGATCTGGTTCGACACGGCGGGCAACCCGGTGACCGTGGACCTCGTGATACGTGGCATCTACACGACGACGGTCACGGGCGTGGACGCCAATTTCTTCTTTCACCACGACCTGTTCGACGAGGCGATTGGGCGTTCGGGGATGGTGGGCACTTTCTGGGTCAAAGTGCAGTCGACGGCGGACATCCCGATTGTCTCATCCACGATCGACCAGATGTTCCGCAACACCGCCGCGGAAACCAAGACGGAGACGGAAAAGGCCTTCGCGGCGGGTTTCCAGGCGATGCTGGGCAACGTGAAGCTGCTGTTCGGAAGCATCTCGGCCATCGTGGTGCTGACCATTTTGCTGGTGGTATCCAGCACGATGGCCATGAGCATCCGCGAGCGCACGAGCGAGATCGCGGTCCTGAAAACCCTGGGTTTCCGCCGGAACCTGATCCTTTGGCTGCTGATCGGGGAAAGCGTGGCAATCGCGCTGGCGGGCGGACTGGTCAGTGTGACGGCGGGTTGGGGGTTTTACGCGCTGATCGACATCAGCAAAGCGACCCAGGGGATGATCCCATACTTCCAACTGGGATGGAACGTGATCGGGATTGGCCTGGGGGCGGCGGTTCTCATCGGCGT
>JADHEF010000566.1_pt1 | contig 36012 bp, 33 predicted proteins | sample 8952391 | NCBI WGS metagenome assembly JADHEF01 (sample SAMN16124439, study PRJNA663245) | bioreactor sludge metagenome | isolation source: sludge (nitrite) | place: India:Bengaluru | collected 2019-02-28 | reverse complement strand
AAGCCGGTGCCATACACCGCGTCGTATTCTTCGCGGGCAAGCCCGCTCCCACAGGGTAGAGAGGCACCTGCCGGGGCTCGCCGGTCAGCGGCGGTAGTAACGGTGGTCGTCATAGTGACGCTGGTGCATCGCCCGCTCATGGCGGCGCTCCCAGTCACGGCGGCGTTCCCAGTCCCGCCGCCGCTCCCAGTCCCGCCGGGCTTGCTCACGGCGCCATTGCTCACGGCGCCAGTCGCTTCTGTGGTCATGCCAGCGGTCGTCATCGTGTGCCAACAGCGTGGCCGGCTGTTCGACGGCCACGGAGGCCACTTTCGACCAGGGGTTGCCGGCAGGTTGCAACGGTGACTGAACGGCGGGGGCCTGGGCCACCGGTGCTTTCATTTGTGTTGCCGATGCCGAACCCATTGCCGCGAACGAGAACAGGCCGAGCAGCATCAACCTTGCGACATGTATTTTCATGAGCGAAGCCAACCTCTGATAACAATTGAGCCATCTGGCCAGCAGGTGGGGGCGAACCTTGTCTCGTGAGCCGCTACCTTTCTGTACCTGCGAAATAGACCCGCCATCGAGAAAAAGTTCGCTACGGCAACAACTTGTAGAACATTTGCTCACACCTGATGCCGCTTGCGCGGCTTGCCAGAAACCTCATCTGATTGGCCGATCACACAAAAGCCCGCCCCCCACGGCGGCGGTCTTCCTTCAACAGCCCCTCTACTTTGCGCAACGCTTGCCCCAGTACGGCCTGGTCCGGTGCCCCGCCCAGCGAGATACGCACGGCCTCCGGCCCTTGCGGCGCAACGCTGAACGAGTCCGCCCCGGCCACACTCACCCCCACATCATCCAGGGCTTGGGTAAACCGTTCCTGGCGCCAGTGCGCGGGCAACGGTAACCACAGGTGCAGCCCGGTGGGGTGCGCCTGGAACTCATGGCTCAGCAGTGTGCGTGCCAAGTGCTGGCGGGCGCGGGCTTCGCGCTGGATTTCCTGTACCAGCTCCCTGGCGGTACCACTGCGGATCCACTGCTCGACCAAGGCCAGCAGCAGGGCTGAGCAGCCCATGCTCGAGGCGCGCAGGCCGTTGAGCAGGGCATGGCCGTCATCGCCACGCGGGGGCAGCACAAAACCGGTGCGCAGGCTTGGCCACAGGCACTTGGACAGCGACGCCAGGTAATACGTATTGGCACCCCCGGTCAGGCAGGTGATGGGCGTTGGCGCGTCGTCAAGCAGATAGCGGTAGGGGTCGTCCTCGATCAGCGTGATGCCGCACTTGAGCAGCACTTCGGCAATCGCCTGGCGCCGGGCCACGGGCATGGTGTGCGCTGTAGGGTTCTGGAACGTGGGGTTGAGGTACAGCAGGCGCGCACCGCTTTGCTGGCAGGCTTGCTCCAGATGGTCGGGGCGCATGCCGTCGGCGTCACCGGCCACCGCGACAATGCGCAGCCCCAGTTGTTGAGCGGCCAGTAACAGGCCGGGGTAGGTCAGTGGGTCGCACAGCACGGCGTCACCCGCGCGGGCATGGGCACTGAGAATGGCGAATACGGCCGCTTGCGAGCCCGGGCACAGGGCCAGGCTGCGGCTGTCCAGATCACCCAGCGCCGGTTTCAACCAGCCCTGCGCGGCCTGCAGCAGCGAGCGGGAGGTCGGCTCATCCTGGTAGGGCGACAGTGCTTCGATGCGGTTGCATCGCAGTACCTGTTCAAGCCCGGCGCTTACCCATTGGGCCATCGAGCCATTGGCCGGCTGCGGCGGAATGTTCATGGTCAGGTCAATGCCTGCCTGGGTGGGTGTTTCGCGGGCACCCAGAATGAACGACCCGCGGCCACTGTAGGAGGCAATCAGGCCGCGGTCGCGCGCTTCGGCGTAGGCACGGGTCACCGTGGTCAGGTCGACACCCAGGTGCGCCGCCAGCGCACGCTGCGGTGGGATTTGTTCGCCGTCCTGCAAAATTCCAGACTGTATGGATTCTGAGATCATGTCGGCAATCTGTATGTATCTTGGGCCGCTCTTTGGTTTGAAGGGCCTTGTCCAGCTTATTTCAGCGTTTTCTCTTGGCGTGTCGGCAAGAGGCATGAGTATATCCCCCGGTTGTCAGTCCATACGCATAGGAATATCATGACATACGATTGTTAATAAATCCATACAAAATGGAAAGCGTATGGTTATTTTGATATGCACCGGAACGGCGCTGCAGGGCTGCAACGATAAGCGCTTCCGGGCTGCCAGTCATGGAGATGTTCGATGGATGACTGTCATCTGATCTGCGCCAACCGCCTGGGCGATGGGGCTGTGGTCTGGCTTGATGCCGGGCATGAGTGGGTAGAGACACTGCAACAGGCCGGCACCTTCGATGCGCAGGCCCTGGAAGCGGCAACCTTCGCGGCCGAAGCTGCCGTGCGGGCCAACCAGGTGGTTGCGCCGACCCCTTGTGAAGCCTGGCTGGTCGATGGCCAGCCTGAGCCCAAAAGCCTGCGTGAGCGGTTGCGTGCGCGCGGCCCGTCGGTACGCAGCGACCTTGGCAAGCAGGCTCCCGGGGTGTCGGTACAGGTCGGCAAGGGGTTACGGCCGCTGCTGCCGGTTGCGGCGGGGCAGGCTGGGGTATACCGCTACGACCCGTTCGAGCGTGAGTTCCTCAAGGACCGCGCCCGCCAGTTCGAGCAGCAGGTTGCCCGCCGCCTGAGTGGCGAGCTGGATGAAGAGGCGTTCAAGGTCTACCGGCTGATGAACGGCCTGTATCTGCAGCTGCACGGCTACATGCTGCGCGTGGCCATTCCGTATGGCACCTTGAGCGCGGTGCAACTGCGTCAGCTGGCCTACGTGGCACGCACCTATGACAAAGGCTACGGCCACCTCACCACGCGGCAGAACATCCAGTTCAACTGGCCGCACCTGGCCGATACGCCGGAAATTCTGTCGGTACTGGCCGATGCCGACCTGCATTGCATCCAGACCAGCGGCAACTGCATCCGCAACGTGACCACCGACCACTTTGCCGGTGCCGCCGAAGATGAAGTGCTCGACCCGAGGGTGCATGCCGAGATCCTCCGTCAGTGGTCTACCGACCACCCGGAGTTCACTTACCTGCCACGCAAGTTCAAGATCGCCATCACCGGCAGCCCCAAAGACCGTGCGGCTGTGCGCTTTCATGATATCGGCATACTGGCGCAGCGTAACGAACAGGGCGAGGTGGGCTTTCAGGTGTATGCCGGTGGCGGCCTGGGGCGTACCCCGATCGTCGGCACCCGGGTGCGCGAGTGGTTGCCGGAGCGCGAACTGTTGCGCTACGTCGAAGCCATCTTGCGGGTGTACAACGCCCTGGGGCGGCGCGACAACCTGTACAAGGCACGCATCAAGATCCTGGTGCGCGAGCTCAAGCCTGGCCGTTTCATCGAGATGATCGAGCAGGAGTTCGCCAGCCTGCCGCCTGACCATCAATACCTGGAGCCCGCTATCGTCCAGGGCATTCATGCCCGCTTCGTGCAACCCGCCTTCGAGGCATTGCCCGGGCTGTGTGACAGCTTTCTGCGCGCACGGGCAGACGACAACGCGTTCGCCAGCTGGGTACGCACCAACACCCACCCGCACAAGCAGCGTGGCTATATCAGCGCGGTGATCTCGTTGAAGCCACCGGGCGGCATCCCCGGAGACATCAGCGCCGAGGAAATGCTCACCCTGGCTGACCTGGCCGAGGCTTACTCGCTGAACGAAATCCGCGTTTCCCACGAGCAGAACCTGGTGTTGCCGCACATCCGTCAGGCTGACTTGTACAGCGTCTGGCAGGCCCTGCGCCAGGCGGGGCTGGCGACCAGCAACATCGGCTTGCTGTCTGACGCCATCGCCTGCCCGGGGATGGACTACTGCAGCCTGGCCACCGCCCGCTCGGTGCCGGTCGCCCAGCGCATCGCCCTGCGTTTCGACGCAGCCCGGCAACAGGAAATCGGCGAGCTCAAGCTCAATGTGTCCGGCTGCATCAATGCCTGTGCCCACCACCATGTGGCGCATATCGGCATCCTCGGCCTGGACAAGGCTGGCCACGAAAATTACCAGATCACGCTGGGCGGCAGTGCCGAAGAGGACGCTGCGGTGGGGACCATCCTTGGCCGTTCGGTGCCCTTTGAGGAGGTGCCCGACATCGTCGAGGCCATCGTTGGCATTTACCTGCAATTGCGCGAGGGCGGTGAACGCTTCCTCGACACCTACCGCCGCGTCGGTATCGAGCCATTCAAGGAGGTGCTGCGTGATGCTCGTTGATCGTGAAGGCCAGGCGCAGCCCGACAGCTGGCGCTACCTGGGCAGCGAAGCGCTGCCGACCTACGCCCCGCACACCGTGCTGCAGCCGCAGCAGTGGGACGACTACCACATGCGTTTCGGTCAGCCTGCCGAGGGCCTGTGGCTGACCGCCGACCACGACCCGGCACAGGTGCTGGCGTTGCTTGGCCACCTGACGTTGATCGTGATCGAGTTCGCCAAGTCACGCGATGGCCGTGGCTTCACCTTGGCCAGGCTGCTGCGCGAGCGCCATGGGTTCACCGGCGACCTGCGCGCCGCCGGGCCATTGCTGCCTGACCAGTTTGCCATGTTACTGCAGTGCGGCTTCACCAGCGCCCTGGTCTCGCCCAGCGTACCGGCCCAGCGCTGGCAGGAGGCCGCGGCCATCCATCGGCAGGCCCGGCCACGCACGCTGCTGCAACGTCTTTCCCAACGGAGCGAGGCATAGCCATGTTCAGCCTTACAGCCCTGGAGCTGGCCCGTATACAGTTTGGTTTCACCATTACCTTTCACATCATTTTTCCGGCCATCACCATTGGTCTGGCGGCGTTTCTGGCTGTGCTGGAAGGCCTGTGGTTGTGGAAAAAGGAAAACGCCTACCTCGACCTTTACCACTTCTGGTCGAAGATCTTCGCCGTCAACTTCGCCATGGGCGTGGTCTCGGGGCTGGTCATGGCCTACCAGTTCGGCACCAACTGGAGCTTCTACTCGCAGTTCGCCGGCAGCATCACCGGCCCGTTGCTGACCTATGAGGTGCTGACGGCCTTCTTCCTTGAAGCGGGCTTTCTCGGGGTGATGCTGTTCGGCTGGCACAAGGTCGGCCGTGGTCTGCACTTCTTCGCCACGCTGATGGTGGCCGTGGGGACGATGATTTCCGCCACCTGGATTCTGGCGTCCAACAGCTGGATGCAGACGCCGCAAGGCCACGACGTGATCAATGGCGTGGTAGTGCCCGTGGACTGGTTCGCCATCATTTTCAACCCGTCGTTCCCGTACCGCCTGGCGCACATGGTGACCGCCGCCATGCTGTCGACCGCGTTGTTCGTCGGCGCCTCGGCAGCGTGGCACCTATTGCGTGGCAACCGCACCCCGGCAGTGCAGAAGATGTTTTCGATGGCATTTTGGATGCTGCTGTTCACCGCGCCGCTGCAGGTGCTGATTGGTGACATGCATGGCTTGAACACGCTCAAGTACCAGCCGGCGAAGATCGCCGCTGTAGAGGGCCACTGGAGCAACACGCCGGGGCAGGGCGTGCCGCTGATCCTGTTCGGTATACCCGACATGGAAGCAGAAACCACCCGCTACAAGGTCGAGATCCCAAACCTGGCCAGCCTGATCCTGACCCACAGCCTGCACGGGCAGATCCCGGCGTTGAAAGACTTCCCGAAAGAAGACCGGCCCAACGCGACCATCCTGTTCTGGTGCTTCCGGGTCATGGTCGGCCTTGGGTTGCTGATGGTCGTGCTCGGCCTGTTTGGCACCTGGCAGCGCTGGCGCGGGAAGTTGTACGCGTCGCCGGGGCTGGCACGGTTTGCCCTGTGGATGGGGCCTTCTGGGCTGGTGGCCCTTCTGGCCGGCTGGTACGTCACCGAGATCGGCCGACAGCCGTGGGTGGTGTACGGCCTGATGCGTACCAAGGACGCCGTTTCCGATCATTCGGCACTGACCTTGTCGGTGGGCCTGGTGGTGCTGGTGGTGATGTACGTGGCTGTGTTCGGCACCGGCGTGGTTTACATGCTGCGCATGGTGGGCAAGGGGCCGCAGCCGCACGACGACCATGAGCACCCCGTGGCCGCCAACCAGCGCCCGGCCCGCCCATTGTCGGCCGTGGACGACCCGCTGTATCCGAATTCGCCCAATCACACTGACTGACCGGAGACGCTGTCATGGGTATTGATCTTCCGCTGATCTGGTTCTTGATCATCGGCTTTGGCGTGATGATGTACGTCATCATGGATGGCTTCGACCTGGGTATCGGCATCCTGTTCCCGTTCATCACCGACCGCGACCACCGCGATACCATGGTCAACACCGTGGCGCCGGTGTGGGATGGCAACGAAACCTGGCTGGTGCTGGGCGGGGCAGGGTTGATGGCGGCATTCCCCAAGGTGTACGCCATTTTGCTCAGCGCACTGTACATCCCGGCGCTCGGCCTGCTGGCCGGGCTGATCTGGCGTGGCGTGTCGTTCGAGTTCCGTTTCAAGGCCGATGATGCGCACAAGCCGTTCTGGGACCGGGCGTTCATTGGCGGGTCCTATGCGGCGGCGTTTTTCCAGGGCGTGATGCTGGGCGCGTTCATCGACGGGCATTCGATTGTCGATGGCGTGGCCACCAACGGGCTGATGAGCTGGCTGACACCGTTCAACGTGTTCTGCGGGATCGGCGTGGTCGTGGCGTATGCGCTACTGGGCGCCACCTGGCTGGTATTGAAGACCGAGGGCCGGCTGCAGGCCAGTATCATTCGTGCCTGCTCACCGATCACCCTGGCGACGGTGGCGGCGATGCTGATTGTGAGCATCTGGACGCCGCTGATGCACCCGGCGATCTTCGACCGCTGGTTCAGCCTGCCGAACTTCTGGTTCTTCCTGCCGGTACCGGTACTGGTGCTGGTGGCCACCTGGGCGATCCTCAGGTCGTTGCGCGGTACGCCCCATGCCGGGCCTTTCGTCTGGTCGCTGGTGTTGGTGTTCCTCGGTTATAGCGGTTTGGTCATCAGTATCTGGCCATACGTGCTGCCGCCCAGCCTGACCATCTGGGAAGCGGCGGCGCCACCGCAGAGCCTGGGCTTCGCCCTGGTCGGGGCGTTGCTGATCATTCCGTTCATCCTGGGGTATTCGGCCTGGTCGTATTACGTGTTCCGCGGCAAGGTGAAGGACGGCGAGGGGTATCACTGAGCCACCAGCTCATAAACCCGCAAATATCACACGCAAGTGCGCCCGGTAACTGTCGAACGCGGCAATCGCGCCAGCGACCACTGCGGCCTCGTCCTGGTCGTCCAGCACCAGGCCGTCAAGCCGGGCAACGAACTCGCGCCAATGCAGCGCACGGCCATCCGGGTGTGGCGCCAGGTGGCGGGCGCCTTGGTCGCCATCGAGCCCCAGGCGCTGGGTTTGCTTGAACAGAAACGCCGCACCCAGATTCGAACCTTCGCTGCAGTAAAGCCAGCCCAAGGCCTCGGCCGGGCCGACGCAGACTGGTTGAGGGCGGGTTGGCAGAGGCAAGCCGAGATCACGCAGGTCGGTTTCGACCGCAGCGAAGCGCGACAGCCCAACCAGCCCCGGCAGGTGCTGGTTGAGCTGTGCATCGTTGTACAACGTCAACAGGCTGCCGTGAAAGCGGTGTTGTACCTGCAGGAAGCGGCCATAGCGCTCGCGGTTTTCGAAAGGGCGTGCCGCCATCACCAGTTGATCGACGCTGTCATGGTCCCGGCTGCTGGCCGCCTTCAAGCGTTTGCAGCGGCCGGGCGCCACGAGGGGGGAGGGTGGAGCGGTCATAGGCGTATCCGTGGTGTGAGGGGTATACGCCCATCATGCTTGCCATCCTTGGCCAGCATCAAGCACCACGCGGCTGGCCTAGCCGAGGGCGGCGGCCTGTTGCAGGTTCAGTGCGCGGGTTTCCGGGGCCAGGGCCCAGGACAGCAACAGGCCGAAGAAGGTGATGGCCGCTGCCACGTACATGGTCTGGGCGATGCCCAGCACGTCGAGGGACATGGGCACCAGGTAGGTGCCCACCGCCGCGCCGATACGCGAAATGGAGGTGCCCATGCCGACGGCGAAGGCACGGATTTCGGTGGGGAAGATTTCGTTCGGGTACACCAGCGTAAGCACCTGCGCACCGCCGATAAACAATGCATACAGCGCGAAGAACACCAGGATCCAGATGCCCGCGCTGCTGTGGAACGTACCCAGGCACAGCAGGGCCAACCCCGACACCAGGAAGCTGTAGAGCAGCAGGTTGCGCCGGCCGACGACGTTGATCAGCCGAGTGGCGGCGATGCAACCGACCACGAAGAACAGCGTGATCAGTACCGAGCCGATCGAGGCACTGTCGCCCTTCACGTCAAGCGCCGCCAGCACCTTGGGCGCAAACGCGTACACCGAGAACAGCGGGATGATGCAGCAGGTCCAGAACACGATGACGAACAGCATGCGCTTGCCGTACCCGGCATACAGCAGGCTCCAGATGTTCACCTTGTAGCTGGCGTTTTCCTCGGGCAGGTTGCGCAGGGAAAAGTCATGGCCGTACACCGCTTTTATCACCTGTTCCGCTTCTGCATTACGGCCTTTGCTGAGCAGCCAGCGGGGCGATTCGGGTGTGCCGATACGGACCACGAACAGGGCCAGGCCGATGCTGGCAGAGCTGGCCAACACCAGCCGCCAGGCGTCCTCGGCCCCGCTGCGCAGCAGCAATTCGCCAACGATGTAGGCCGCTGCGGCACCGGCAAACCACAGAATGGTCAGCATGGCCAGGCGAGGGCCGCGGTACTTCCTGGGCATGAACTCGACCAGCAGCGAAGTCGCGACCGGGTACTCGATGCCTACCGCAATGCCGATGACCAGCCGCAGCAGGAAGATGGCCAACGCCGAGTCGGCCCAGAACTGCCCGAGCGACGCGACGATGAACAGCGTGGGGCCAACGAAGAACAGGCGCTTGCGGCCGAGGCGGTCGGTCAGCCAGCCGCCAAGAAACCCACCGAAGAAAATGCCGATCAGGGCCGAGGCGGCGATCAGGCCCTCCCAGAAACTGTTCAATGACAACGCAGTGCTGATGTGCGCCAGGGCGACGCCGATGATGCTCAGCACATAGCCATCGACGAACGAGCCGCCACCGGAGCGCAATGTGAGCAGTTTGTGGAACCTGTTTAGCGGTACATCTTCGACTGAGATAGTAGGACTTGTCATGCTTGTCTCCCGATATGGGTTTTCGAGTGAAGGGGCAGCGCGGCGACCAAAACGGCGCCGTGAAGCCATCTCGAAAATTCAGTGATCGATGGCTATGCGATTATTTTTATTGTGTGTGCCGGTGACGGCGTGTTCAGAAACCTTCCGTTTGCGCTCCTTGTCTTTCAGATTTCATGACGCACTTCTTTGGAAGGTGGGTGGCCGAAGAACGCACTGTAGGACCTGCTGAAATGGGTGCATGACACAAAGCCGCAGGCAATGGACACATCGAAGATCGATGCACTGGAGTTCTGGATCAGGCGCCGCGCTTCGGTGATGCGCAGCTGGAAGTAGTATTTTTGCGGGGTAGTATCCAGCTGGTCCTTGAACAGCCGCTGCACCTGGCGTACGGACAAACCGACCGCCTGGCACAGTTGCCCGGGCGACAGTGGCTCTTCCAGGTTTGCCTCCATCAGCTTGATGATTTCGCGCAGGGGCCGGCTGACCTTGGGTTGCAGCGGCCTTTGAACGCTGCGGAACCTGCTTTGATCATGGTCCAGCGTGTCGAGTACCGCATCGGCCAGCGATTGACAGCAGCCGATGTTCAGCCACTGCAGCATCATGTCGAAGGCGCCCGCTGGCGAGGCGGCAGTCAGCCGGTCCCGATCGAGCACCAGGGCATCGTGGGTGACCACGGCGTGCGGCACGCGTTCAGCCAGGGCAATGCGCTGCTCGGGGTGGATGGCACAGCGGTAGCCATCCAGCAAGCCGGCACTGCCCAGATACCATGCGCCGTTCCACAGGCCGCCGAGCACCACGGGGAACCTGGCAAGCCGTTTCAGCAGCGCGGTCAGCCAGCCGGGGACCGTGCGTGCGGCACGCAGCCCTCCGCAGACCACCATGATGTCGAGGTCGCACAGGCGTACATCGGTCAGCGGCGTGTCCGGCCGGATGGGGATGGCCAGGTCGCTCATCACTTCGTTGTGGTTGTGGCTGAAGGTGTGCACGCGGATCGAACCGGGTGCGATCAGGTTGGCGGTAACCAGTACATCCAGGGCCTGGGTGAAACTGGGCAGGGAGAAGTTCTCCAGCAGCAGAAACCCGACCCGCGAGGGTGCCGACCGTGCAACCGGTTGTGCCATGAAGCCCAGGTTGCGCTCTTTGAATGTGTGGCTGAATGCTCTTGTCGTTATTGTCATGGGTCACCCAGGCGCTGGCAGACAGATCGGTAAATAATGTAAGTGTGTGGGCGTTATTGCGTCCAACGCTATTTATACGGTCTTTCCGATAACGTCGCGTTATTGGCGAAGGTGTGCAAAGTTACGCATAACTCAAAGTTATACGTAAAGTAATTTAAGTGCGGATGTGTTTTTTCGGCGGCTGTGTACGATTCAAGTGTCTTGTACACGGAACGAGGAGCACACACCAGGATGTCGCAGCGGCACGTTGACCCGGATACCTTGTTACTTCGCATGCCCTCGTTGCGTGCCGTTAAAGCATTTGTCGCCGCTGCCAAGTACCAGAGTTTTACCCGCGCCGCAGAAGCCTTGTGCGTGTCGCAGGCAGCGATCAGCCGGCAGGTTCGCGAGCTGGAAACCTACCTGAGTGCGCGGTTGTTCGAGCGTGTAGGCCGCACGGTTGAGCTGACGCCCGCCGGTTCGGTGTTTTTCGAGGCGTCGCAGTTGTCGTTCGTGAACATTGCCCAGGCGGCGGAGCGCATTCGCCGTACCCCGCAGGAAAAACACGTACTGACCATCTGTTGCTCCCCGGCGTTTTCCGCATTCTGGTTGTCGCAGCACATCAATGGGTTTCGTGCCAACAACCCGGACATCGAACTCAACCTGATCACCACGCAGAATTTCCTGACGCGTGAGCCGGGTGTGGAGCCGGATGTGATCATCTCCAAGCTCGCCAACCCGGGGGAGGCCTACACGCTCTACCCACTGTGCCACGACGTGATTTACCCGGTGTGCTCCCCCGAATACCTGCGGCGGCACCCCGATATCGGCACGCTGGAGGGCCTGCGCGACAGCGCGCTGCTGGACTTGAGCCCCTACGGCCGGGCGGGTGTGGCCGAGCATGTGGACTGGAGTGTGTGGCTGGCGTACCACAACGTGGATATCGACGCGCGTGGCATCGATAGCCCGCCGCTGTTCCACGCCAATGACTACAACCTGATCATCAACATGGTGCTGGCCAACCAGGGTGTCGCACTGGGCTGGAACCAGCTGGTAGCCGGGCTGGTCGAGCAGGGCCGGCTGGCCAGGCCGGTGCGGGAACACGTGACGTTGCGTAACAGCCAGCACTACCTGGCGTGCCGGGAAAAAGCCGATGACGATGCCTGCGTGCGGGTGCGGGACTGGATACTTTCAAAGTTTGCCCGGTGGGAAGTTTGAAGTTGCATCTTTGCTGCATGAATTTGGGGGGTGGGTTAAGGGTTGTAACGGTTGCTTGAAATAAGCGGAAGTGCGGGTTTGCTCTCCGGGAAGTTGCAGGGTGTGAATTAACAACTACAAGGTTCGGTCATTGCCGGTCGTTGTCGTGCGCAGCGGTTGGCTGGAGGATAATAATGAATAGCAATGAAACCGTCATGGGTCTGATCAAACAGCGTAAGCCGCGACATGTGTTGCCCCGTGAGTTGTATCTGGACCCTGAAGTCTATCGTCAGGACCTGGAGCAGATCTGGCACAAGGATTGGGTGTTCGCCGGTCATACGTTCGAGATCCCCAAGGCCGGCCAGTATTTCACCCTGCAGATTGGCGACTACCCGGTAGCGGTCGTACGCGGCAAGGACGGCGAAGTGCGCGCGTTCCACAATGCCTGCCGCCACCGGGGGGCCAAAGTGTGCGAGCACGCCAGCGGTAAAGTGGCCAAGCTGGTGTGCCCGTACCACAAGTGGACATTCGAGCTGGACGGCAACCTGATCTACGCCGGCAACATGGGCGCGGACTTCGACAAGACGCACTACAACCTCAAGCCCGTGCATGTCGAAGTCGTTCACACCTACATCTACGTGTGTGTGGCGCAACAGGCCCCGGACTTTGGCAGCTTCCGCGCTGCGGTCAGCCCGTTCATCGCCCCGCACGGCCTGGAAAACTGCAAGGTTGCCTTCGAGTCCAACCTGATCGAGAAGGGCAACTGGAAGCTGGTGTTCGAAAACAACCGTGAGTGCTACCACTGCGACGGCACCCACCCGGAGCTGCTCAACTCGTTCGTCGAGAACCTGTCGGTGGCTGGTGTGGGCGGTGATGATGACCCTGAGCTGGTGGCCCACTGGACCCGCTGCGAGTCAGCCGGAATGCCCAGCCGTCTGGTCATGGACCCGCTGGGGCGCTTCCGCATGACTCGCATCCCGCTCTCGGCCGGCGCCGTCAGCTACACCATGGACGGCAAGCCTGCCGTGAACGGGCGCCTGGACAGCAGTGGCGAGGCGGATATCGGCGCGCTGCTGTATTTCAACTACCCGTCTACCTGGAACCACTTCTTGGGCGACCATGCGTTGAGCTTCCGCGTGCTGCCGATTGGCCCCGGGGAGACGCTGGTAACCACCAAGTGGCTGGTGCCGGAGTCGGCAGTGGAAGGGGTGGACTACGACCTTGAGCGCTTGACCAAGGTGTGGCTGGCAACCAACGACCAGGACCGCCGTCTGGTGGAAGGCACGCACGCGGGGGTGTCGTCGCCTGCCTATGAGCCAGGGCCGTTCTCGGAGAATGCCGAGAACGGGGTATGCCAGTTCGATGACTGGTACTGCGCGACCATGCTGGAGCGGATGAGTGGGCGTGTGCCGTTGAAATCGGTGGTTTGATCGTTAAACCGATGGGGCCGTAAAGCGGCCCCGTCAACCCATTCTCCCCCCTGGTCCGATATCGCCAGGCCACACGCCTGATTTACCATGGCAGACGCTTTCACGTTTCCAAGGAATCAGCCATGAGTACTCCCCAGTTCCGCACCCCCACCGCCGAAGACGCCGAACGCTGCTACGCCATTGAAATCGGCGCCTATGAAGGGGATGAGGCGGCCACCCTGGAGAAGATCCGCACCCGTATTGCACAGTATCCACAAGGTTTTCTCATTCTGGAAAACGCGGGTGAGATTGTCGGTTTCATCAACAGCGGCTGCGCCCACGAAGTCGTCATGTCTGATGAAGACTTCAAGGAACTGGTCGGTCACGACCCGGCAGCACCGAACGTGGTGATCATGTCAGTAGTGGTGGACCCGGCACACCAGGGCAAAGGCTACGCCAAACGGCTGATGGATGAATTCATCGCCCGCATGAAAGCGTCGGGCAAGCAGACCATTCACCTGATGTGCAAAGAGCAGCATGTGGCCCTGTACCAGAAGCTGGGCTACCAGTATGTGAAGCCGTCACCGTCGGCTCACGGCGGCATGGCCTGGCACGAGATGATCATGGGCCTGTAAGCGAGGGCGTGCTTCAGGCCGGGCGGCCGAACAGGTTGTGGATCACCTCCCTCAGCCAGCGGTTGCCACTGTCCTGGTGGTAGCGGGCGTGCCAGTGTTGCTTCACCGTGAAACCCTCAACCGCAAACGGGCAGTCGTGCACTTGCAGGTCGTGCATATCGGCCAGAGTCTGGCCGATGTGCCGAGGTAGGGTTGCGACCAGGTCCGTAGTGCCGACGATCATCCCCAGCCCGAGAAACGCGGGTAGCTCCAGCACGATGCGACGTTCGATGCTGGCGCGGGCCAGCCCCGCTTCCAGCAACTTCTGACCCGTCCCCGCGCTGATCTGCACATGGCCCTCGGCGTGGTAGCGGGCCAGGTTCATGCCGCCTTCCAGCCGCGGGTGCTGGCGGTTGCTCAGGCATACCCAGTCCTGTTCAAACAGGACCTGCTGGTACATCCCGCCACCCAGCCAAGGCACAAAGCCGATGGCGAGGTCGGCCTCGCCCGATTCCAGCGCGCTTTCACTATTGCCATCGATGCGCACAGCCTCCAGGCGGATGCCCGGCGCATGGGTGCGCAGGTGGTTGAGGATACTTGGCAGCAGGGTGATATGGCTGGCATCGCTGACACACAGGCGAAAACGCCGTTGTGCCGTGGCGGGGATGAACTGCGGCTCCCAGGCGGTGAGCCTGCGCAGCGACTCAAGGACTTCGCGGCAAGGCCCGATCAACTGGTCGGCGCGCGGGGTAGGGGCCATGCCGCCGGGGGTGCGCACGAACAGCGGGTCGTTCAGTTGCTGGCGCAGGCGGGCCAGCCAGATGCTGATGGTCGGCTGGCTCTGGCCCAGCTGTTCGGCGGCACGGGTAACGCTACGGCAGTGGTAGAGCACATCGAACAATTGCAGCAGCTTGGGCTCGGGCAGGGCGTCGGCAGCAGACATTATTGTAAATCTCAATTGGCATATTGCGGTCATTGTATAGCGCGAATAAGGCCCGCTGCATAAGGTAATCGCAAACCACAGGAGGTCTGCGATTTGAAAGTCTGCATTCTGGGTGCTGGCGCCTTGGGCTGCGCCATTGGTGCGGCGCTGAGCGAGGCCGGGCATGAAACCTGGCTGCTCAACCGTGGTCGCGAGCATGTCGAAGCGATAAACCTGCACGGGTTGCAGGTGCAGGATGAGCGCGGTGAGCGCCAGGTGCGCGTCAACGCCACCACTGACGCCAACGACGTGGGTGTGGCCGACCTGGTCGTGGTGCTGGTGAAGTCATTCCACACCGCCGAAGCGATGGCCGGGGCCACCGCGCTGCTGGGGCCGCAGACGCTGGTGCTGTCGCTGCAGAACGGCTTGGGGCACGAGGACATTCTGGCCGAGGTGGCCGGACGGGAACGGGTGCTGGCGGGTAAGACCTATGTGGGCGGCGTGCTGCTTGCACCCGGTTCGATTCGCGCTGGTGTGGCGGGCAAACACACTTACATCGGTGAGCTCGACGGGCAGCTTTCAGCGCGTGTGCAGGCCATCGCCGACGCCTTCAACGCTGCCGGGCTGGCCACCACGGTCAGTGACAACATCCTCGGTACCATGTGGGACAAGCTGCTGGTCAATGTCGCCACGGGCGCACTCAGCGGTATCACCATGCTCAGCTACGGCCAGTTGTACAGCGAGCCGCTGCTGGCCAGCACTGCCAAAGCGGCGGTGGCCGAGGCGATTGCCGTGGCCGAGCGTGCCGGTATAAGCCTGAGCCTGACCAGCCCCGACGCAGCGTGGGCCTTGGCCGCCGAGGGCCTGCCATCGAGCTTCCGCACCTCGATGCTGCAAAGCCTGGAAAAAGGCTCGTTCACCGAAATCGACTTCATCAATGGCTCTGTCGTGCGCTGGGGCCAGCGCCACGGCGTCGCCACACCGGTCAACGCCACGTTGGTGGCCTGTATCAAGGGCATCGAACGCGCGATGGCCGATCATCAGAAAAGGGACAACCCATGAGCCAGCCAAAAGCCTACCTTGAACACGTGGCGTTCTGGGTGCAGGACATCCAGTGGCATATCCGTTTTTTCAGCGAAGTGTGTGGCATGACCATGCGTGAGGTGCAGGGCAGCGTCGAGCAACCGGCGCAGTACTGGACGCTGGGTGGCCTGCAGTTCATTCACCAGCCCGACTTTGCCGGCCCTGAGGGGCGCATGGCACACCTGGGCATCATGTGCGAAGACCTGGAGAGCGTACTGGCAGCCGCCCAACGCTATGGCGTCAGCGAAATGCCCCAGGGCCGCAACTGGCTGCGCTTGCCGGATGGTCTGGCGGTGGAGTTCATTCAGGCGTTGCCGGCGGAGTGTGTTGCCCAGGCACTGGCCATCGACCCGCGTGCGCAGGTGCAGGCATGAGCGTGGTGGAAAGGTACTGGGATGATGCCCGCGAAGGCGATGAGTGCATCAGCCCCACCTATACCGTAACCCGTGAGCGCATCCTGGCCTACGCCGATCTCACGGGTGATCACACCCCCGTGCACGTTGACGAGGCCTACGCCAACGCCAGCCACTTCGGCTGCCTGGTTGCGCACGGCCTGTTCGGGCTGTCGATCGCCGATGGCCTGAAGACCCAGTGCGAGTACCGCTTCTTGCCGGGCATGTCGCTGGGCTGGACCTGGGATTTCGTGTTGCCGATCAAGGTCAATGATGTGTTGCACGTACGCATGCGGGTGGGGGCGATGCGGCCGAGTAACAGCCGGCCAGGCTGGGGCATCGTGGTGCTGCCGTCAGAGCTGGTCAACCAGCATGGCCAGGTCGTGCAGCGCGGCGAGCACCGGTTGATGGTGCCACGGAGGGGGCAGGCATGAGCCAGGCATTGCCATTGGCGGGTATCCGCGTCATCGATTACAGCCACTTCCTTGCCGGGCCCTATGTGGGGCGCTGCCTGGCGGCGCTGGGCGCTGAAGTGATCAAGGTCGAACGGCCGGGCAGCGGCGATGCTGGCCGCCAGCACGCATTTACCCTGGATGATCAGCAGAGCGGCTATTTCCTGCAAATGAACATGGGCAAGCAGGGCGTCAGCGTGAACATGAAGGATCCACGCGGAAAAGCCTTCATGCAGCGCCTGGCCGACTCGGCCGATGTATTCATTGAAAACTACCGCCCCGGCGCGCTGGACAAGCTGGGGCTGGGCTATGCCGAGCTGTCGGTGCGTAACCCGCGCCTGGTGTACTGCTCGATCTCCGCCTATGGCCACACCGGGCCGGATGCCCACCGCGCCGGTTTCGGGCTGATCGCCGAGGCCAAGAGCGGGATCATGCAGATGGTCGGCGTGCCGGGTGAGGCGCCGCCATTGCTGCGCATTTCGCTGGGCGACATGTACACCGGTATTCATGCTGTAGCCGCGATCAACGCGGCGCTGCTGGGGCGGGTGAGCAGTGGGCGCGGCCAGCACATTGACATGGCGCTGTACGACACCTTGGTGTCGATGCACGAGTACGCCGTGCAGTGCTACACGTTGTCCGATGGCACCGTGCTGCCCGAGCAGACCGGCCACGACATGCCCACGTCTACCTTGTACGGCGTGTTCCGCGCCGCTGATGGCGATCTGGTGATTGCAGCCCAGGTCGATGATGCCTGGCGGCGCTTCGCCGCCATGCTCGAAGCCAACGGCGGCCCGGCAGGTTTTGGCAGCGATAACCGCTACCACGACCTGAATGGCCGCAATGCCCACCGCGAGGCGATTCTGGCGGTGGTGCGTGACTGGGCGGGTGCGCGCTCGGTGGCGGAGATCCTTGCCTTGCTCGACACCGTCGACATTCCCAGTGCCAAGGTACAGCGTATCGATGAGGTGTTGGCCGATCCGCAAATCCAGGCGCGCAACATGGTCATCGAACAGCTGCACCCTCGCTACGGCACCCTGCGCCTGCCCAATCTGCCGTTCCGGTTTTCCGGCTGTGACACCACGATCCATCAGGTAGCCCCGGACCTCGGCCAGCACAACGCCGAAGTGGCTGCAGCGCTTGGCTTCAGCCCTGAAGAAATCACCGCCATGCAGGCAGACGGTGTGCTGTTTACCCACGGAGATACACGATGAGCGACCGCTACGCAGTGATCGGCCGACCGATCAACCACACCAAGTCACCGCTGATTCATGGCCTGTTCGCTCAGGCCAGCGGCCAGCAACTGGAATACGGGGCTATTGAAGGCTCGCTGGACGGTTTTGAGGCCCAGGTGTTGCAGTTTCGCACTGACGGTGGGCTGGGCATGAACATCACCGCCCCGTTCAAACTGCGTGCCTTCGAGCTGGCCGACCGGTGCAGCGAGCGCGCGCAGTTGGCCCGGGCCGCCAATGCGCTGAAGTTCGAGGATGGCCATATCACAGCTGAAAACTTCGACGGCATTGGCTTGCTGCGCGATATCGAAGCCAACCTCGGTGAGCCGCTGCGCAACCGCCGCGTGCTGATGCTTGGCGCCGGTGGTGCAGTGCGCGGCGCGCTGTTGCCGTTCTTGCACGCGGAGCCCAGCGAGCTGGTGATTGCAAACCGCGACATGACCAAGGCCTTGGCACTGCGTAACGAACTGGATCACCCAAGGCTGCGTATCAGCCGTTACGAAGCGCTGGAAGGGCAAACCTTCGACATTGTGGTCAACGCCACTTCCGCCAGCCTTGTCGGTGAACTGCCGCCGCTGCCTGGCGGGGTGCTGGGCGAAGCGCGACTGGCCTATGAACTGGCCTACGGCAAAGGCCTCACGCCGTTCCTGCGCCTGGCGCGCGAGGCCGGTGTTGCACGCCTGGCGGATGGCGTGGGCATGCTGGTCGAGCAGGCCGCAGAGGCGTTTGCCTGGTGGCGAGGCGTACGGCCTGAAACCCGTGCCGTGATCGACCGCCTGACGATTGCACTGGAGTAAGCCATGGTCGCCAATGTCCTGATGCTGCACGGTATCAACCACAACATGTTTGGCAAGCGCGACCCGCGCCAGTATGGCACGGCAACCCTGGCCGACATCGACCAGGCCTTGGAGGCGCTGGGCGCGGAGCTGGGGGCGAGGGTCGAAAGCTTCCAGAGCAACTTCGAAGGTGCCCTGTGCGAGCGTATCCATCGGGCCTTTGACGACCGGGTCGATGCAGTGCTGATCAATGCCGGGGCGTGGACGCATTACAGCTACGGTATTCGTGATGCACTGGCCATTCTTGAGGTGCCGGTGGTTGAAGTGCATATGTCGAACATCCATGCTAGGGAGCCGTTTCGGCACCATTCGGTGTTTGCCGAGGTGGTGCGTGGGCAGATCTGCGGGTTTGGTGTCGAGACTTACCTGCTGGCGTTGCGTGCCGCCTTGCGCATGCTCTAGGTCCCTGCACCGACCTTTGTGGGAGCGGGCGTGCCCGCTCCCACAGGGGCTGCTCCAGGGCCCATGACTCATTGCCAACCAGAAGGACCTGTACCTTGGCCAATCCGGCAGCCCCCTATACCTCGCGCCAAGCCACCTGCATCGCCTTGCTGGTCGCCATCACCTTCTTCATGGAAAACCTCGACGCCACCGTCATTGCCACGGCGCTGCCGCAGATGGCCAGTGATTTCGGCGAAAATGCGGTCAGCCTGAACATCGGTATCAGTGCCTACCTGCTGGCGGTGGCGGTGTTCATTCCGCTGAGCGGCTGGGTGGCCGACCGCTTCGGCCCGCGACAGGTGTTCGCCGGGGCCATCGGCCTGTTTACCGTGGCGTCGCTGCTGTGTGGCATGGCCCCCAACCTGGAAACCTTCATCGCCGCGCGGGTATTACAGGGTATTGGCGGTGCCTTGATGGTGCCGGTAGGCCGGTTGGTGGTGCTGCGTACCACCGAAAAGAAAGACCTGGTGAAAATGCTCGCGGTGATCACCTGGCCCGGGTTGGTGGCGCCAGTACTGGGGCCACCGCTCGGTGGCCTGATCGTCACCCATTGGTCGTGGCCCTGGATCTTCTACCTGAACATCCCCCTCGGGTTGCTGGCTATCGCGGCGGCCTGGCTACTGGTTCCGAATGCCCGTTCAGATGAAACGCGCCGTTTTGACATGCTGGGCTTCGTGTTTCTGGCGTCGGCTTGTGCGGCGTGGCTGGTCGGCCTGGAAATGCTTGGTTCACTGGCTGGGGGCAGCCTGGGGGCCGGGCTGGCGCTGGTGTTGCTGGGTGGGGGGCTGACCGGGTTGGCGATCCGTCACTGCAAGCGCCATCCTGCACCGCTGTTGCCACTGGAAACCCTGGCTATTCCCACGTTCAGGGTCAGCATCGTGGGCGGCACCTTGTTTCGCCTGTCGATCAGCGCCTTGCCGTTTTTGATCCCTCTGCTGTTGCAGATCGGTTTTGGCCTGTCGCCAGTGGATGCCGGGCTGCTGGTGCTGGCGATCTTCGCGGGCAACCTGGCGATGAAGCCGTTCACCACCCGCTTGCTGCGCCGTTATGGCTTTCGCCGGGTGTTGCTGGTCAATGGCGTGATTGGCGTTGGATGCATTCTGGCGTGCCTGGGCTTGCAGCCAGGCATGCCGTGGTACTGGATGGCGGTGGTGCTGTTCGTGGGCGGGCTTTCGCGGTCGATGCAATTCACCACCTACAACGCTGTCGGCTTTGCCGAAGTGCCCAAGCAGCAGATGGGCGAGGCTTCGACGTTGTTCAGCATGTGCTTCCAGCTGGCGATGGCCTTGGGTGTGGCGGTGGTGGCGCTGCTGCTACGCGTAGCGATGATGGTGCGGGGCGGCGAGAGTGAGATGTCAGTCAGCGACTTTCACTGGGCGTTGATCGGCGTTGCCTTGATCGCCTGCCTCGCGTTGGTGGATGCGATTCGCTTGCCGAGCAATGCTGGGGAGCAGGTCCTGCGCACCTGATGGCAGTGGTGCGTAGCCACAACGCTATCCGCCAACAGGCCTGAGCAGGCTGCTGCGCCCGACATGGGACGCAGCAGCCGGGTGCATCACGCACCGCTGACCAGTTGGTGCGCCAGCTGGTTGTGGCGCTCCAGCACGCGGGGCAGGTCGACGGTGGTCAACTGGCCGTCCTTGACCACCACACGGCCATTGATCACGCTGGTGTGCACCTGGGTCGGGGTGCAGAACACCAGTGCCGCCAGCGGGTCGTGATGGCCGCCGGCATAGGCCACGTGGCCCAGGTCGAAGGCGACGAAGTCGGCGACCATGCCGGGCGCCAGGGCGCCGATGTCATTGCGGTTGAGCACCTTGGCACCGCCCAGGGTGGCGATTTCCAGTGCTTCGCGTGCGGTCATGGCGTCGGGGCCGAAGCCTACCCGTTGCAGCAGCAGGGCCTGGCGTACTTCACCGATCATGCTGGCGCCGTCGTTGGACGCCGAACCATCGACCCCAAGGCCGACTGGCACGCCGTGGTCGCGCATCTTGCGCACCGGGGCGATACCTGAGGCCAGGCGCATGTTCGAGCAAGGGCAGTGGGCGACCCCGGTGCCGGTGCGGGCGAACAGCTCGATGCCGTGCTGGTCGAGCTGCACACAGTGTGCATGCCAGACATCGTGACCGACCCAGCCGAGGTCTTCGGCGTATTCGGCGGGGGTCATGCCGAATTTCTCGCGGCTGTAGGCGATATCGTTGACGTTTTCGGCCAGGTGGGTGTGTAGCGACACCCCGTACTGCCGCGCCAGCACGGCGGCTTCGCGCATCAGGTCGCGGCTGACCGAGAAGGGCGAGCAGGGCGCCACCACGATACGGCGCATCGCGCCATGGCTGGCATCGTGGTAGTCCTCGATCAGGCGCTGGGACTCCTTGAGGATGTCGGCCTCCTTTTCCACCACCGCGTCAGGCGGCAGGCCGCCCTGGCTCTGGCCCACGCTCATGCTGCCGCGCGCGGCGTGGAAGCGCATGCCGATCTCGGCGGCGGCATGGATGCTGTCGTCGAGCTTGCAGCCGTTGGGGTAGATGTACAGGTGGTCGCTGGAGGTGGTGCAGCCGGACAGGATCAGTTCGGCCATCGCGGTCTGGGTCGACACCGCGATCATTTCGGGCGTCAGGCGTGCCCAGATCGGGTACAGGTTGGTCAGCCAGTTGAACAGCTCACCGTCCTGGGCAGCAGGCACCACGCGGGTGAGGCTCTGGTACATGTGGTGGTGGGTGTTGACCAGGCCCGGGATGACTACCTTGCCGGCCATGTCCAGGATGACATCGGCCTGTTGTGGCAGGGTATCGCTGGGGCCGACCTGCTTGATCAGGTTGTCTTCGATGAACAGGCCGCCGTGTTTGATTTCGCGGCGTTCGCCGTCCATGGTGACCAGGAGTGCAGCGTTTTTGACCAGTAGCGTTCTTGGAGCATTTGTAGATGACATGGCTTAAGCCTGTCGCAATACGCATCGGCGATTGCCGATGTCATAGGCGCAGGGCATTGTAAGCAAGGTTTTTGCAGATTGTATACAGGCTTCGCGACGCCCTTGTTGGCCTCTTCTTGGGTAAACCTGCGAAGAGGCCAACAAGGGCTACATCAATGCAAGATCACACCGCCTCGCGGCTACTCAAGCCATCCACCAACCGCGCAATCCCCAGCGGGTTGGCGCTTTTCAGCGCATCCGGCAGCAGTGCCTCCGGGTAGTTCTGGAAGCACACCGGGCGCAGGAAGCGGTCGATGGCCAGGGTGCCGACCGAGGTGCCTCGGGCATCAGACGTGGCCGGGTAAGGCCCGCCATGCACCATGGCGTCGCTCACTTCAACACCAGTCGGGTAGCCGTTTAACAGCAGGCGTCCGGCCTTGCGTTCCAGCAGTGGTACCAGTCCGGCAAAGGCGTGCAGGTCGTCAGGCTCGGCAATCAGGGTGGCCGTCAGCTGGCCTTGCAGGTGGCGCAACGCCTCGGCCAGTTGCTGGGCATCGACCACCTCCACTACGACGGTGGTCGGGCCGAATACTTCTTCCTGTAGCAGTGGGTCGCCGTTCAGCAGCAGGCTTACGTCGGCCTTGAACAGCTGTGGCTGGGCCTGGTTACCGGTTTGCGGCTGCCCGGCCAGATGCTGGATGCCTGGGTGTGCCAGCAGGTGCTGCACACCGTTCTGGTAGCTGCGCAGGGTTCCGGCATTGAGCATGGTCTGTGGACCCTGGTCGGCCATCCGCACCACCAGCGTGTGCACGAAGTGCTCGAACTGCGGCGACCGAATACCGATGACCAGGCCCGGGTTGGTGCAGAACTGCCCGCAACCCAGCACCACCGAGGCGGCCAGCTCTGCAGCCACTTGCTCGCCACGGGCCAGCAGCGCCTGCGGCAGCACGATGACCGGGTTGATGCTGCTCATTTCGGCGAACACCGGGATTGGCTGCGGGCGCGCGGCAGCCATGTCGCACAGGGCGCGGCCACCCCGCAGCGAGCCGGTGAACCCCACTGCCTGAATGGCGGGGTGCTTGACCAGCGCTTCGCCCACGCCGGCACCGTAGATCATGTTGAACACCCCTGCCGGCATGCCGCTGCTGGCCACGGCGCGGTCGATGGCTGCGGCGACATGAGCGGCAGTGAGCATGTGCCCGCTGTGCGCCTTGAACACCACGGGGCAGCCCGCTGCCAGCGCCGAGGCGGTGTCACCCCCTGCTGTGGAGAAGGCCAGTGGGAAGTTGCTGGCACCGAACACGGCCACCGGGCCCACGCCGATGCGGTACTGGCGCAGGTCCGGGCGCGGCAGCGGGGTACGCTGGGGCAGGGCACGGTCGATGCGTGCAGCGTAGAAGTCGCCACGGCGTACCACCTCGGCAAACAGGCGCAACTGGTTGCTGGTACGGCTGCGTTCGCCACGGATGCGGGCTTCGGGCAGTGCGGTTTCGCGGGTGACATGCTGGATGAAGTCGTCGCCCAGGGCGTCCAGTTCGTTGGCGATGGCGTCGAGGAAGGCGGCGCGCTGTGCCGGGCGGGTACTGCGGTAGGCCGGGTAGGCAACCTCGGCAGCCTGCACGGCAGCCTCGACTTCGTCGCCGGTCGCCTGGTGGAAGGCGTACGGCAGCGGCTCGCCGCTGTGGGCGTCGACGCTGTTCAGCAGCACGTCCCCGTTGCCGCTGAGTTGGCCGGCGATGTGGTTCAGGCGATGTTCGATGGACATTTCGGTTCCCGTTGGCAATGACAGTCGTTGCGCTGGGACTGTAGGCGGCGAACGGGAGGCTGAATAATGATTAATGCGGATCGGGTGATAACGAGTGGTTATCACCCGGTGCTCAGCGTCACTCGGCCATCTGCAACTCCGGCAGCTTCACCCGAAACGCCTTGGTCAGCCCCATCAGCACCACCAACCCCATGCCCATCCAGCACAGGCCGATGGTGAACGACAGGCTGGTCAAGCTGCTCCACAGCCACAGGGTGCTAAGGAAGCCCAGGCCGGGAATGGCGCCATACAGCAGGCAGTTGCGGCCACCGCGTAGCTTCTGATCGACCAGGTAGTGCTTGACCACCGCCAGGTTTACCGCCGAAAAGGCGAACAGGGCGCCAAAGCTGATCATGTTGGCCACGGTGTCGAGGGTGATGACCAGGGCGATGAGGGACAGCAGGCTGACCACCAGGATGGCAGTCGCCGGTACGCGCTTTTTCGTCACCAGCTGGCCGAACGCGCGCGGCAATGCGCCGTCGCGGCCCATGGCGAACAGCACGCGTGACACGCTGGCCTGGGACACCATGGCCGAGGCGAAGCAGCCGGCCACGTAGGTGGCAGTGAACGCGGTAACCAGCAATTCGCCGCCCACCCGGCGCATTACATCCACCGAGGCCGAGTCCGGGTCGGCAAAGCTGCCCCAGTCGGGGAACACCATCTGTGCGCAGTACGACACCACCAGGAACAGCAAGCCGCCGATCAGCGACACGGCCAGGATCGCCACGGGAATGCGGTAGGTCGGGTTGCTGGTTTCCTCAGCCATGGTCGACACCGCGTCAAAACCGAGAAACGACAGGCACAGCACGGCGGCGCCCGTCATGATCAACGGCACGTTGAAGCCTTCGTGATGGAAGGGGGCCAGCAGCGACACCGGCTCCGCCTGTCCGTTGAGCTTGAGCACGGACAGGGCGACGAAGACGATGATGAACACCAGCTGCGCCACCACCAGGATCCAGTTGACGCGGGTGATCGACTCGATGCCGATCAGGTTGAGACCGAGCCGGAGTAGGGGTGGGCCTGGACCATGCGGCCGTAGCTGTAGGCGGTGAGCAGCATGGCGGCGAGGGTGAGCAGGTAGGCGGTGGGCAGGTGCCCTTTGGTCATCTGGGTGACCAGCCCGTAGGTGGTGAAGACGGCCAGGGGCACCATGTAGGCCAGGCCGAACAGCACCAGGGCGGTCATGCCCATGGATTTGCGGAAGCGGCCGGTGCTGGCGCCGGGGTGTGACGGTGCATGCGAAGCAGGCGAATGGGCTGTACTTGTTGTTGTATGCATTGCTAACTCCTGGAAAGGGATGCAGGGCACCGCAGTACGCGAGCAGGCTCGCTACCGGTGGGTGGTGTGCAAGGAGGTCGAGCGCAAGGCTCGCAGCGCTGGGGCGGTTTGATGCTCCCACACCCTGTGGGTGCCCGGAATCACCCTTTGGGGTGAGGGGTGCGACCCTTGGCCGACTCACCCCAACGGGTGATTTCGGTACCTGAAGCGGCGTGGGAGTATCTGGTCAACAACGCACCGCACTGGCGGCGGTGCCACTGAATAGAAACGGCAGGCCCACAGTGACTAATCAATTGCTTTCAGAACAGTGGTTCGAGCACCTGGCCAAGGTCACCGAGGCCATCGGCCGCCCGGGCTTCGCCGCCAACCTGTTTGCTGCACTTGGCGTGATCCGGCCGATCCAGGCGACCACGGTGTACCTCTACCCGCACGACGGCATGCCTTGCGCGCTGTTCGAGCAGGACGACAAGGCGCCCTGGCAGCCCGAGGGCAATGTCAGCCGCTACCTGTCGGGTTTCTACCTGCTCGACCCGTTCTACGGTGCTTGCGTGGAGCAGGTCGCGTCCGGTTGCTATGGCCTGTTCGAAGTGGCCCCCGACCACTTCGAGGTCAGCGAGTACTACCAGTCGTTCTACCGGCACTCGCACCTGGAAGATGAGCTCAACTACATCCTGCAGGTGGCGCCCGGGCAAAGCCTGGCGGTGTCGCTGGCGTTTACCGACAAGCTCGATACACAGACCCGCGAGCTGTTCGGGCGCGTCACGCCCTGGGTGCTGGCGGTACTCGGCAAGCACTTCGCAGGGCTGGACAGCCGCGCCGGGCGTTTCGAAAACATCCTCGAACAACGCATCCACGCTGCGCTGAACAACTTCGGCAGCTCGTTGCTGACCGAGCGTGAATGCCGTATCGCCCAGCTGATCCTGCGTGGCCACTCGACCAAGTCGCTGGCCGAGCGCCTGGGTGTTTCGGAAGACACCATCAAGTCGCACCGCAAGAACGTCTACGCCAAGCTCGACATCGGTACCCAGTCCGAGCTGTTTTCCCTGTTCATCGACGCGCTGGCCAATGCCCAGGGCTGCGCCTTTCGCCCCGCAACGCCAGACCCGTGACTACCAGGCAGCCGACGCCGCACACCATATCCATGCCTTCCTCGACCAGAAGGCGCTGAACGCGGAAGGGCCGCGGGTGATCGTGGGTGGCGAACGCCTGCACCTGTGGGACAGCGAGGGCAAGCGCTACCTGGATGGCATGTCTGGCCTGTGGTGCACCCAGCTCGGTTATGGCCGCCGCGACCTGACGGCCGCCGCCGCCACGCAGATGGACCAGCTGGCCTACTACAACATGTTCTTCCACACCACCCACCCGGCGGTGATCGAGCTGTCCGAGTTGCTGTTCAGCCTGCTGCCGGGGCACTACAGCCACGCGATCTACACCAACTCGGGCTCTGAGGCCAACGAGGTGCTGATCCGCACCGTGCGCCGCTACTGGCAGGTGGTGGGGCAGCCAAGCAAGAAAATCATGATCGGCCGCTGGAACGGTTACCACGGTTCGACCCTGGCGGCCACGGCACTGGGCGGCATGAAGTTCATGCACGAAATGGGCGGGTTGATTCCGGACGTTGCGCACATCGATGAGCCGTACTGGTACGCAGAGGGTGGCGAGCTGACCCCGGCCGAGTTTGGCCGCCGTTGCGCCTTGCAGCTGGAGGAAAAAATCCTCGAGCTTGGCGCCGAGAACGTTGCCGGCTTTATTGCCGAGCCGTTCCAGGGCGCGGGTGGCATGATCTTCCCGCCGGAAAGCTACTGGCCGGAAATTCAGCGCATTTGCCGCCAGTACGACGTGCTGCTGTGCGCCGATGAGGTGATTGGCGGCTTTGGCCGCACCGGTGAGTGGTTTGCCCACGAATACTTCGGCTTCGAGCCCGACACCCTGTCGATCGCCAAGGGCCTGACCAGTGGCTACGTGCCCATGGGCGGCCTGGTGCTGAGCAAGCGCATTGCCGAGGCGTTGGTAGAGCGCGGTGGGGTGTTTGCCCATGGCCTGACCTATTCCGGCCACCCGGTGGCGGCGGCGGTGGCCATTGCCAACCTGAAGGCGCTGCGCGACGAAGGCATCGTGCGCCAGGTGAAGGACGACACCGGGCCCTACCTGCAACGCATCCTGCGTGAGGTGTTCGCCGACCACCCGTTGATCGGCCAGGTGCAGGGTGCCGGACTGGTGGCGGCGTTGCAGTTTGCCGAACACAAGCCCACCCGCAAGCGTTTTGCCAACGAGAACGACCTGGCCTGGCAGTGCCGTACGTTCGGTTTCGAGGAAGGGGTGATCATTCGCTCGACCCTGGGCCGGATGATCATGGCGCCTGCCTTGATCGCCAACCACAGCGAGCTGGATGAGCTGGTGGAGAAGACGCGGATTGCCGTGGACCGTACGGCACGGTTGGTCGGCAAACTCTAACCCGCTCGTAAGCCCAATACATTTCTCTGTGGGAGCGTGCAGCCTTTCACCAAAACACCGCTCCAAAGGTTTAAGGAGTATAAATGTACACCCTCGAATTCTGGCAACAACGCGCCTCGGACCTGTACCTCCCGTCGCAGGCACTTATCAGCGGCAAAGCCGTCAACGCACAGGATGGCGCCACCTTCGCCGCCATCAACCCCGCCACCAACGCCGTACTGGCCCAGGTCACTGCCTGCGGCCAGGCCGAAGTCGACCTTGCAGTGGCCAGCGCCCGCCGGGCCTTCGAGCAAGGCCCGTGGCCACGCATGGCCCCCGGCGAGCGCAAGAAGGTGCTGCTGCGCCTGGCCGAGCTGATCATGGCCCATCGCGAAGAACTGGCCTTGCTGGACTCGCTGAACATGGGCAAGCCCGTCATGGATGCCTACAACATCGATGTGCCGGGCTCGGCCCATGTGTTCGCCTGGTACGGCGAGGCGCTGGACAAACTCTACGACCAGGTGGCACCCACTGCGCCCAACGCGCTTGCCACCATCACCCGGGAAGCGCTCGGTGTGGTCGCCGCCGTGGTGCCCTGGAACTTCCCGCTCGACATGGCCGCCTGGAAGCTGGCCCCGGCGCTCGCGGCCGGCAACAGCGTGGTACTCAAGCCCGCCGAGCAATCTCCGTTCTCGGCCCTGCGTCTGGCCCAGCTGGCCCTGGACGCGGGCTTGCCGGAAGGCGTGTTGAACGTGGTATCGGGCCTGGGTGAGCAGGCCGGACAGGCGCTGGGCCTGCACCCGGACGTGGACTGCCTGGTGTTCACCGGCTCTACCCAGGTGGGCAAGTACTTCATGCAGTACTCGGCGCAATCCAACCTCAAGCAAGTGTGGCTGGAATGTGGTGGCAAAAGCCCCAACCTGGTGTTCGATAACTGCCAGGACCTCGACCTGGCGGCGGAAAAGGCCGCCTTCGGCATTTTCTTCAACCAGGGCGAGGTATGCTCGGCCAACTCGCGGCTGTATGTACAGCGCTCGATTCATGACGAATTCGTCGAGCGCCTGCAGGCCAAGGCACGCCAGTGGATGCCGGGTAACCCGCTGGACCCGGCAAGCCGCGCCGGTGCCATTGTCGATGCCGAGCAGACCGGCCGCATCGAGGCCGCCATTACCCGCGCCGGGCAAGAGGGCGCCAGGTTGGTGTGTGGCGGTCGACGCTTGACTGTCGAAGGCTCGGACAACTACATCGAGCCGACCATTTTTGCCGGTGTCGAAGGGCACATGCGCCTGGCGCGGGAGGAAGTGTTCGGGCCGGTGCTGGCAGTCAGCGCCTTCGACACGGAAGAAGAGGCGGTGCGCCTGGCCAACGACAGCATGTATGGCCTGGCTGCCTCGGTGTGGAGCGATGACTTCAATCAGGTGCACCGGGTGGCGCGGGCGTTGAAGGCCGGCACGGTGTCGGTGAACACGGTAGATGCGCTGGATGTGACGGTGCCGTTCGGCGGGGGCAAGCAGTCGGGGTTTGGCCGCGACTTGTCGCTGCATTCGTTCGACAAGTATTCGCAGCTCAAGACCACCTGGTACCAGCTGCGCGCCTGATGCGTTGTTCATGAACTGCGTCGCCTGCTTCGCGGGTTCAACCGCGAAGAGGCCAGCGCAGGGCAGCGATCAGGCCTTGCTGTCGAGCAAGCGCTGATACCGCGACAGGCTCTCTTCCAGGTGTTTGCGCAGCGCCGTGCGCGCACTGGCCACGTCGCCCATGCTGATTGCCGACAGGATTGCCCCGTGTTCACGGGCGATTTTCTTGATATGCGCCTGGCGGTTCTTGCCGGTGACCTGCCCATGCTTGAGGTTCAGGTCGAGGATGATGTCCGGCCCCAGCGCCTCCAGCAGTTGGGTGAAGTGCGGGTTGCTGGTGGCGCGGGCAATCGCCAGGTGGAACTCGAAGTCGGCCTTGGCTTCTTCCTCTTGCGTGGCGCCATCCAGCGAGTTGAAGCGGTCGAACGCCTCGGTGATCGCCGCCATGCTCGCAGGGCTGCGGCGCTCGGCGGCGCGGGCGACGGATTCGGTCTCGATGCCCAGGCGCAGTTCAAGGATCTGCGCTGCAGCGCGTACATCATCGACAACGCTGTCGATGGCGAAGCCGATGCGCTTTACATCCTGCTCGACCACGAATACGCCCACACCCTGGCGAGCGATCAGGCGCCCGCCAAGGCGCAGCGAGGCCACCGCCTCGCGGATGACCGGGCGGCTGACGTTGAACTCTTTGCACAGCTCCTGTTCGGACGGCAGTTTGTCGCCCGGGCCGTAGGTGCCGTTGTCGATCCGGCTGGAAAGCTCCTGGATCACGGTTTCCGCCAGGTTGGCGCGGCGCGTGCCTAACGACGCATTCATAGAAGGGTTGCTCCTGAAACTGATTGGCTCATCACGGTTGATTCTCCGGCAGGTTGCGCGCAGCCCTGATGCCCCTTGCGGCGGGATCCGTAGCCAACCAGCGGTGATGTTGTCGGCATATGTTATCAAACATCTTACTAGTCAGGCTCATGCCCTGCTTTTTGATTGCGTGCATCGCTTGTCGCCGGAAAGATTATTTTACCTTCTCCCGTAGCATACACCCATTGACAGTTGCCTGCTGACTGTTATCTTACAAGTGCGATGGCGTTCCGGCCAATTCGCATGCGGTAAGCGATGTCGAGGTTCGTCCAATCACTACTGGGAGCTGAGCATGAATAACAACAAGGGAGGGCGTACAGCCCTCGCGACCGCGGTAACATTGCTGATGGCCATGGGGACGGCACACGCAGCAGACAGTGAAATCGTCAGGATCGGCTTCGCCGGCCCCCTGACCGGGCCTTCGGCGCACCAGGGACAGGACGTCGAGCACGGCATCCAGATTGCAGTCGAAGAGGCCAACCAGCAGCAACTGAAAATCGGTGACAAGGTGGCCCAGTTCAAGCTGGTTTCCGAAGACGATGTCGCCGACCCGCGTACAGGCACTGCGGTGGCGCAGCGGCTGGTGGACTCGAAAGTGGCGGTGGTGATTGGTCACTACAACTCTGGCACCAGTATTCCCGCTTCGAAAATCTACGCCGCCGCTGGCATTCCGCAAATCTCGCCTTCGGCCACCAACCCCACCTTGACCCGCCAGGGTATCCCCTCGGTATTTCGCACCGTCAACGACGACGCCACCCTCGGCCGTTATGCCGGCAATTACCTGGTCAGCCAGCTCAAGGCCCAGCGCATTGCCATCTTCGATGACCGCACCGCGTATGGCCAAGGCCTGGCCGATGAGGTGACCAAGGCGGTCAAGGCGGCGGGTGGCAACGTGGTGGTGCGCGAGTACACCAATGACAAGTCGACCGACTTCAATGCCATCCTCACCACGGCCAAGGCGCAAAAGGCCGATGCAGTGTTCTTTGCCGCCCTCGATTACCAGGCCGCCCCGATGGCCAAGCAGATGAAGAACCTGGGCCTGAAGGCGCGCTTCATGAACATCGGCAACCTGCCCAACGATTCGTTCAGGCAGATGGCCGGCAGCGCCGCCGAAGGCACCTACGCCTGGAACTACGGCACGCCACTGCAGGACATGCCCAAGGGCGCGGCTTTCGAGCAGAAGCTCAAGGACAAGTTCGGCGTCGGCGTGGTGCAGTCGTCGCCCGCCGCCTATGACGCCACCTGGGCGGCAATCAACGCCATGGTCAAGGCCGGTTCCGACGACCCCAAAGTGTACCTGCCTGTGCTCAAGAACCAGAGCTATGAAGGCGTCACCGGCACCATCGCCTTCGACGACCAGGGCAACCTGAAGAACCCGGCGGCCACCGTGTTCCAGTTCGCTGACGGCGGCTGGAAAACCCTGTCGGTCGAGCGCGACTAAGCAGCACCTCATAACAAGCAGGCGCCGGCCTGCGACATAACAAGAAGACTTTTCCCACCTGCCAGGCCTGTTGGCGTGTGGCGCTGAGCCGCCGCGCGCCGACGACAACGCAGTTTCGAGGATTCAGCGCGTGGACGGTAATTTCGATATCTTGTTGCAACAGGTCCTCAACGGCCTGGTGCTGGGCAGCATCTATGCCCTGGTAGCCCTGGGCTACACCATGGTCTACGGCATCATCGGCCTGATCAACTTCGCCCACGGCGAGGTGGTGATGGTTGGCGCCATGGTGACCATTTCGGTACTGACGATGCTCGCTGGCGCAGGCTTTGCCCCTGGGCTCATTACCTTGCTCCTGGCGATCATGGCCGCCGTTGTGGTGTGCATGCTGCTGGCCCAGGGCATGGAAAAGTACGCTTATCGGCCCTTGCGCAAAGCCCCGCGGTTAACCCCGCTGATTCTCGCCATTGGCATCTCCATCGCCCTGCAGAACCTGGCGATGATGATCTGGGGGCGCGGCTACAAGACCTTCCCTGAAGTGGTCGAGACGCAGCCGGTCGACGTGTTCGGCGCCACCATCACCAACGTGCAGCTGTCGATCATGCTGATTGCCGTGGTGATCATGCTCGGCCTGTGGCTGCTGGTGGACAAGACCCGCCTGGGCAAGGCCATGCGCGCCACCGCGCAAAACCAGGAAGTGGCCGGGTTGATGGGCATCAACATCAACCGCGTGATCAGCGCCACCTTCCTGATCGGCGCCAGCCTGGGTGCCATCGCCGGGGTAATGCGTGCGATCAACTACGGCCAGGCCGATGCCTACATGGGCTTGCTGCTGGGCCTGAAGGCGTTCTCGGCGGCGGTGCTGGGCGGTATCGGCAACCTGTTCGGCGCCATGGCCGGGGGCCTGTTGCTGGGGCTGATCGAGTCGCTGGCAGCGGGCTACACCGGCCAGATCACCGGCGGTTTCCTGGGCGCCAACTACCAGGACATTTTCGCCTTCGCGGTGCTGATTCTGGTGTTGCTGTTCCGGCCAAACGGCCTGCTTGGCGAACGCCAGGCCGACCGGGCGTGAGGAGGCGGTCATGAAAAACCTCAAGACCCAGTACCTGCTGTTGATCCTCGGCTTCATCGCCTTGCCGTTCCTGATCGAGGCCATCCCCATGCTCGGCCCCACCTGGGTGCGCATCCTTGGCTTTGCCATGCTCTACGTGCTGCTGGCGTTGGGCCTGAACATCGTCATCGGTTACGCCGGGCTGCTCGACATGGGCTACATCGGCTTCTACGCCATTGGCGCCTACCTGTACGCGCTGCTGGCCTCGCCGCACTTGCAAATGGCCGGCCTGATCGAGGTAGTGCTGGACTGGCCGGTGTGGGTGATCATCCCGCTGGCAGCCGTGGCCGCAGCCATTTGCGGTGTGTTGATCGGGGCGCCGGTGCTCAAGTTGCGCGGCGATTACCTGGCCATCGTCACCCTGGGTTTCGGCGAGATCATCCGCATTTTCATGAACAACCTGGACCAGCCGGTGAACCTCACCAACGGCCCCCAGGGCATCAGCAACATTGCCCCGCTGCACGTCGATTTCGGGCCATGGGCGCATGCGCCGGATGCAGGTGCGGCACCCGTGCTGTCATTGCAGCAAAGCTGGAGCTTGTTCGGCCTGCAGGTTTCGCCGGTGATCAGCTACTACCTGTTCTTCCTGTTCATCGTCATCCTCTGCATCGTGCTGTCCAAGCGCCTGGAGGTGTCGCGCATCGGCCGTGCCTGGATGGCCCTGCGTGAAGACGAAGTGGCCGCCGAGGCCATGGGCCTGAACAAGCGCAACCTCAAGTTGCTGGCGTTCGCCATGGGCGCGACCTTTGGCGGGGTGTCTGGCGTGCTGTTCTCCAGCTACCAGGGCTTTGTCAGCCCCGAATCGTTCACCCTGATGGAGTCGATCATGGTGCTGGCCATGGTAGTGCTCGGCGGCATGGGCTCGATCCGTGGCGTGGTGCTGGGGGCGCTGATCCTGTCAGTGATGCCCGAGCTGTTCCGCGACCTGGTCAACTGGATCCAGCCATGGGTGATGGACAACGTTACCTTCATCAGCCGCGACATCCTGCGCAACGTGCTGGATGCCTCGACCCTGCGCATGCTGGTGTTCGGCCTGGCGCTGATCCTGGTCATGCGTTTCCGGCCCGAAGGGCTGTGGCCATCCGACCGCCGCCGTGCCGAGCTGCACGAGGGTGAAGCGCAAGCAGAGCCCGCGCCGGTCGTTGCAGTGCCTCAACAGGCATCCTTCGAACTCCCGATCAAAGAGGCGGACAAGGCATGAGCGATATCCTTCTCGAACTGCATCAGGTCAGTAAATTCTTCGGTGGCCTGCAGGCCCTGCACGGCATCGACCTGAGTATTCGCCGTGGCGAGATTCGCGGGCTGTTGGGCCCTAACGGTGCTGGCAAGACCACCCTGTTCAACGTGCTCACCGGCCTGTACCGGGCCGAGCAGGGCCGTGTGATGTTCGACGGCAAGCCGCTGCGCATCAGCAAACCGCACAAGGTGGTGGAGGCGGGTATTTCCCGCACCTTCCAGAACATCCGCCTGTTCCACAACATGACCGCCCTGGAAAACGTGATGATTGGCCGCCATGTGCGCACCCGCAGCGGTGTGTTCGGCGCCATCCTGCGTACCCCGGCCTGCGTGCGTGAGGAACGCGAAATCCGCCAGGCCGCCCGTTACTGGCTGAATTACGTGGGCATCGGCCACCTGGCCGGCGAGTTGGCCAAGAGCCTGTCCTACGGCGACCAGCGTCGCCTGGAAATCGCCCGGGCACTGGCCACCGAACCCAAGCTGATTGCACTCGACGAGCCGGCTGCAGGCATGAACGCTTCGGAAACCGAAGGCCTGCGCCAACTGATGTGCAAGATGCAGGCAGATGGCAAAACCGTGTTGTTGATCGAGCACGACGTGAAACTGGTGATGGGCCTGTGCGACCACATCACCGTACTTGAATTCGGCCGCAAGATCGCCGACGGCTTGCCGGCCGACGTGCGCAAGGATCCACGCGTGATCGAGGCTTATCTGGGTGCAGAGGCAGTGGCATGAAGAACATTCTGCAAGTGAGCGACCTGAAGGTCAGTTATGGCGCCATCCAGGCCATCAAGGGCATCGACCTGAGGGTGGGCGAGGGTGAGATGGTGGCGCTGATCGGCGCCAACGGCGCGGGCAAGACCACCACCTTGAAAACCCTGGCCGGGCTACTGAAGCCGAGTGCCGGCAGCATCACCTTCGATGGCAAGGCGCACGCGGCGATCAAGGGCCACGACCTGATCCGCGAAGGGCTGGCGCTGGTGCCGGAGGGGCGGGGGATCTTTCCCAAGCTGACGGTGCACGAAAACCTCGAAATGGGCGCCTTCAGCCGGCGCGACGGCAAGGACGCCATCGCTGCCGACATCGAGCGCATGTACGGCATCTTCCCGCGCCTGAAGGAGCGCGCCTTCCAGCTGGCCGGCACCATGTCGGGTGGCGAGCAGCAGATGTTGGCGATTTCCCGGGCATTGATGGGGCGGCCCAAGCTGCTGTTGCTGGACGAGCCGTCCATGGGGTTGGCGCCGATCATCGTGCAGAAGATTTTCGAAACCATCGTCGAGGTGGTCAAGGGTGGGGTGACGTTGCTGCTGGTGGAGCAGAACGCCCGGCTGGCGCTGCAAACCTGCCAGCGCGCCTACGTGATTGATGGTGGGCGCATCAGCCTGGAAGGCTGCGCCAAGACCTTGCTGCATGACGACCAGGTGAAGAAGGCCTATCTGGGCGAATGATTCACTCACAATGACAAGAGCGTCTGTCCTGGGGTTGAGCGTTTGTATTGCCGGCCTCTTCGCGGGCGCGCCCGCTCCCACAGGAATCGCACAGGCCTGGGATCTGTGCAGTACCTGTAGGAGCGGGCTTGCCCGCGAAGAGGCCGGTAAGCCCATGCCTGATTTTCGCCCTGGCGAGGCACCCCAAAATGCTTAAATGTGTGGCGCGCTGTGAGCCGTCACTCCTCCCGCAAACTCAGGCTTCAGATGCCCCTGCTCATCCAGCAGATAAGCATCCATCACCTCCCGCACCACCGGCCCTGCCACCCGGCCCCCAGCCTCACCGTTCTCGATCATCACCGCCACCACCACACTCGGGTGATCGGCCGGTGCAAAGCCGACGAACAGGGCGTTGTCACGGTGCCGTTCCAGGGTCTTGTTGCGGTTGTAGCGCTCACCTTGCTTGATCGCCACCACCTGCGCGGTACCACTCTTGCCGGCAATCCGGTACTGCGCCCCCGCTGCCGCCGCACGGGCGATGCCGCGCGGGTCGTGCATGACCATCTGCATGCCCTGGCTGACCTGGTCCCAGGCATGTTTGTCGTGCAGCACGATGTTGGGCATCGGGTTAGGGTCGACTGGCGCATCGCCGCCCACGGTCATCGCCAGGTGGGGGCGGTGCCACACCCCTTTGCTCGCCAGCAGGCTGGTGGCCTGGGCCAGTTGCAGCGGGGTGACCTGCATGTAGCCCTGGCCAATGCCCAGGATCAGCGTTTCGCCCGGGAACCATGCCTGGCGGCGCGTGGCGCGCTTCCACTCGGCCGACGGCATCAGCCCGGAGGCTTCCTCGAACATGTCCAGTGACACCTTCTGGCCCAGCCCGAATTCCGCCATGTAGTCGTGCAGGCGGTCGATGCCCAGCTTGTGCGCCAGGTCGTAGAAGTAGGTGTCGTTGGAGCGCATGATGGCGGTGTACATGTCCACCCAGCCGTCGCCGCTGCGGTTCCAGTTGCGGTACTTGTGGGCGTAGTTGGGCAGCTCGTAGTAG
>JADHEF010000565.1_pt1 | contig 36063 bp, 32 predicted proteins | sample 8952391 | NCBI WGS metagenome assembly JADHEF01 (sample SAMN16124439, study PRJNA663245) | bioreactor sludge metagenome | isolation source: sludge (nitrite) | place: India:Bengaluru | collected 2019-02-28 | reverse complement strand
ATGTGTCTGTTAGCTTTGAAGCTCGAGTGTCTCAGTTGGTCTGACGACGTACAGTCGAATATGGTCAACGCCGGTTGAAAAGAGCGACACGCCGTGCCGCCATCCGCTAGCGGGCAATTATACTCCGGTATTCCGTCGGACGTACTTGCCGGCCGTGCCCCACCCACTCGGACAAGACGTTGGTCACGGGCTCGCCGGCGGCCTCGTGGATGGTGCGGCCAGTAGTTCCATCATTTCCAGGGCCACCCGCGCGTTGCGGTGTCCCGGGTTGCGCCGCAGGCACTCCTGTTGGCACTCCCTGGCCTCCGCCGTGCGCCCCAGAGCCTGCAGGTAGAGGCCGAGGCGATGTCGCAGGATCAGCGACTCGGGGCAGTCCCGCACGGCCACGAACAGGAAGGCCGCTTCGGTCGCGGCGTCCGCGAACACGAAACGATTGTCGAAATCAAGCAGGAACGTCTCCAGGTTCGCGTGGGCCGCGACCAGAGCCGGTCTTCCCGTTTCGTACGCCGCGATGACCGCCTCGGCGCCTTGCGTGCCCGCCGCGCGCATGCTCTGTTCGACCTCACGCACGGCGGCCGCCGCGTCGTCGTAACGCTGGACGAAGTCCAGAGCCGGGTCCCGATTGGCTTTGAAGTCCGCCGCCGTCAGTACGGTGTCGAAGCGCGGCACCAGTCGCAGCTCGTGATTGTCGGAATCCCAATCCTGCCAGATTTTGCTGGATACCGCGATGACGACCCCCTTGTGACGAGGCAGAGGGAACGTGCGCAAGGCGCCGTAGAAGTTCGGGCGCGAGCCCGTGGGTTCACCCACGAAGGTGGCGTTGGTGTACTGCGCGAAGACGTTCGCGAAGTGCTGCGCCGCGGAACCCACGCCTCGATTGATGATGACGAAGAGCCGTTCCGGCCGGTCCAGTTGCGCGCGGGCGAGGATGCCCTTCAGCAACGGCATCTCGTGGTGATCTCCCCCGGCGTTGTTCCGCACGTCGATGACTAGCCGGCTCACCGGCTGCTTGTCCAACTCCGCGAAGAACCGGGCAAAGAAGGCCGGGAATCCCTCTTCCGGCTTCGGCTCCATGGCTTTGAGCCGCAGGTACATGGTCGCGGACGAGGGCTGGTACTCGAACCAGTAGGCGTCGCTGCCGCGACTGAGCCAGAGGGGTGGCGGCGCGCCGTCGCCGTTCATCTGCAGCGTCGAGGGATCGCTGCCGGGGAAGGGCCCGTTGGCGATGTTCGCAAAGCTGTCGAGCAGGGATCGCGGGGCGATGGTCGCCACGGTCTCGCTCCCGTCGGGCTCCTGCAGGGTCAGGCGCAGGGCGTCGGTGCGGTCGTCCACACCGCAGTATTTCAGCACTTCCGGCGACGGCAGCATGATGCGCGCCATTTCCGCCCTCTGGACGTCGTTGTCGCCGTTGGCCAGGCGGGCCAGACGTGTGAGGGCCTCTTCGGCGGCGACGTCGCCGATGCGCACGACTTTCCTGCCCACGAGGGCGGCGTACCTCCGGTCGGCATGGACGATGTGCATCCCGTCCGCAAACGGATACAGACCGATCGGGCACATCCTGACCGCCGAGATGAACGCCTCGCTCTCGGGAACCCACAGGCCGGTGTGGTCATCGGAGAGCAGGGACAGGACCTCCATGATCCCGAACATCATCTCGGTATCGCTCGATACAGGAATCATTTCCTTCAGACGGGCCACAGCCCCGGCAAACTCCTCCCGGGAACACTGGGCGTACAGGTCGGGATGCTGAATCTCCAGCCGGCGGACCAGGTAGTCCACGTCAGCCGACCAATCCGCTTCGCGGGCAGCAGGAGCGGCGACCTCCGGGGCGGGAGCCGAAGCGGTCCGGCCCGGTGTCGCCGCGGACAGGCCGACGAGCCAGGCGAAAAGGAAGATGTTCAGGGCCTTCATGGATTCCTCCGCAGTGGATTTTCGCCATCGGTGGCCGGGCGCAGGTTTCGCGTGTGCCGGAATTTCCGGGAGCGGATCGTGATAGAACGAGTCGAGCGCTTCCGATGTTGCGTGATGGGGGGCGTATTTGGTTGCAACAATGGAGGTTGCCGGGACGCCAGCCTTCACTCGCTTCAATCACAAATCCCCGAATACCGCTCTTCGTATTGGCGTGCACACATCCACATTCAAAGGCTCCGGCCGCTTTGCGATCGGGGCTTCCGTCAACTTTTCAGAATCTCGCGGATAAGCTTGGGATTATGGCTCCCCGAGTGAGGCTCTCTGCGTGACGTGAAAGAGAGAAGTCGGCAATTGAGGGGTCTATGCGAATATCGGCAACTGAGGTTTCTCGGCCAATTCCAGGGCATTTCACATCCGAAGGTTGATGGATCCTCGAGAGCCGAAGGAAATGCCTGCAGTTGGGCTGTGGCGCGATATGGGAGCCAATGAACCCGATAGCCGCCCACCCGATCCCCAGCCAGTTGGCCTCCCTCCATCGGGCGCCACAGGAAAGGAGCAGGAACAGGCGTCTGAACGCCCCCACCTGCCTCCTGATCATCGCCTTCACGTCGCCCATGCTCCGGCTCTCGTTCGACAACGGCGTCGGCGAGAAGGGCTCGTAGCGCACTGTCGTGTGAATCGACGGGTCGTCATGGCTGTCCCAGATCCAGGCCGCAATTGAATCGGCCGGTGTCGCTCCCCGTAGATCAGAACACTGCTGCCTACACAACCACTAGATAATTATTTAATTCAACTCTACTAAAAATAATACTCATTCTTAGGATAGATTGTTCCATTAGCATGAATCTGAAGAGATTCAGGATATTTGATTTTATCGACGATATATTCCCACATTTCGATGCCTATTCCATAACGCCTCGCCATTTCAAGTCCCTCATTTGCCATAGTCAGAATAGATGCATCTTTATCTCGTACAGAATATATCCTACTAAGCACTCTACCGTCACTCCAGTTGTAAATTACTAGTTTTGCTTGTTCCTTAGAATAGTCACCAAACTCATCAATCTGACCTGCCATTTTAGTCGTCCACATGTCAAGACCCCTAAATGCGTCAATAACATTCACAAAGTCATGACTGTTAATGTATTGATTATATCCATCATCAGATTGTGTAACATTTATAGCCATCCATTGCGAGTATATTGATTCAGTGTCTTTGAATTCAGCCATGATGCTATACTCACCAACTTGACTAAATATATAATCATAATAATACAGCATCAAACAGATGGGTTTTTTTACATACTCTCCTATTCTCAACTTGATTCGTTGCACCGTCCTAAATGATGCAGGTTCAATACCCGTAAATATTTTTATACTTCCGTCTGGATATTTAACATGATAGCGTATACGTCCAGCTAATACAGAAAACATGTATTGGGGGACATAATATTCACCAGCACTCTCATTCATCATAATGAGATTACCTACAAACACACCATCTTTCAACAATGCTGTATCATTAGTCTCAATCTTTAAAGTCACACCTCCTGCTTGTGTTTCTCCAGCACCAATAGCCAGCAATGAACAACACATTAACAATAAACTATAAAATACCGTCTTCATAATTATCTCTCCCTTTCTGCGCTTACTAATTGATCTGTAAGCTCATCCTAGTCGTATGGCCGCTCACATAGCGATAAATTTGTATAGCAAAGCCCTCCTTCTAAATTGCTTCGATTAACAATCCCTAAATAAATTCTCGACCAATGTGTGTTTTTATATTTTGATAAATAATAGTGCGCAACTCCATTGTCATACACATGTTCCATACAACACACTGTCGCAACTTCGGGGCTACAATCTAGGGTTGAGTGTCCACAATGCTGCAATGTCAACAAATGTCCTAATTCATGAGCCCTAGCTCTTATCTGCTCAAAATATGCATATGGAGTTATTGTTCGATTATTATATGTATAATCTACTAACTCGCCACACATATACCTCTCCCTTTGGATAACAGGATTAGTTTCATGTTCTATGCGTGACAGCATATTTTGGCGAATAAACATAACGCGCGATGATCTACAGTACAAATCTGGGATTATATCTGGGTCTGCTCTACTAATATCGACAACAGCATATCCCACTGTATCTTCATAGCCCGAATTCTCGTCAAAGTCCATATTAACGTTCAATACCAAGATCTTATATTCCTCATATCTGTCAGAAATATCTATAGGACCGGAATATTCCCATTGAATTGGTCTCGGATTTCTGTTACATGCTGACAACCTAAATTTTGTCAATACTTCTAATGTCCAGTTGTGTTCTCTTGCATATGTAAAACCATCCTCACCTCTCCAATCAGCAGGCATTAAAATTGGATACGCATCAACAACAGAATTGTAGAAATCTTCAACATCCCACTCATTAACTTCGAATGGATTGGCTTTTAATCTGATAACTACCGGAATATCTCCGAAATCATCTTTGGGGTCCAATATGTTGAAAGCCGGCATGTTCGATAATAAATTATTAGACATCATATCTAGAAATTGCGGTTCTTTCGCCAGAATGTTTGTAAACTCTGTTACATAGGCATCATTTAACGTCATCGCAAATTCATCAAAAGTAATTTCTATTTCCATTTCTTCCACGGGTATTGCCGCTTGAGAATCATCTGTTAATTCGTCTACACAGCCTGTGATAAAAATCAAATTTATACACAACACTATTAAAACTACAGTGTTCCATTTTGCGTTAATAGACATAATGAGCGCGTCTCCTTATTTAACTACAATAATCTTCTTGCAGATTATACCGTTTGCAGTCGTCCCTCTAACAAAGTACACTCCTGCAGGAAGGGTATTTACACTAGCCGTAGATTCTGAGTTATTCTGAATAAATGTTTTTACATTTCTTCCCATAACATCATAGATTTTTATTACTGTATTTCTGGAATATTCAAAAAATGCTCCCACCCGTCCTTGCTCGGGAACTGGATCGTCAAAACTTTCGCATGGTTTTGAGGATCTATAAATTGTCCATAAAAAATCTTCATTAATCACTCCTGAACTGCTTACAGCAGAGGCGACTACACTAAATGGGCGCAAGGTATCACAGGGAAAATCTTCTGGAAAAGGCGGAAATGTAAGTCGAATAATGTGGCTTCCAGCTATTACATTTGGCAATTCAATTATCTGAAAGACTTCTCCATGAATTTCATCGAGTAATTTAACCGCAAGATTACTTAAGGATTGTGGATATTCGCAATCGACTGCAATATCAACATAACTTAAATGCCGAGACTGTTCTAGAGGTGATACGATTCTAATCTTTGGACCAGTAATAAGTGATGCTTCTTCACTTGAATATGTTGCTATAACACGATCATTAAACATTCGTTGCAAGGAAACAACTACATGCGCAGATCCGGCGGTACCCCAATTGGATTGTGTTGACCAGACTCCTTGATGAGTACCAATCTCGAAATTATTAATATTCAATATGTATGAATATTCTGCTTGTCCCCAGTACACTGTAGCCCGAACTCGATAGTTGCCTTGTTGATTGATTGCATATTCGAACGAAATTGGTTCAATATCGTTATAATAAATATTATTATCCAAGTTAACATATGTACCAATATACGCCCGATATCGGTATATGCCTCCAATAAAATCCGTATTAAATTTACTTGATGCATACAAATGTTCTCGAACCGCGTCAACGGCGACATACCCTCCGGCCAACACTCCATTTGATATTGTACCATAGTTAGTATATGTCGTGTATGTTCCATCATGTAGCATAAATAAACCTAATGCTGGCCCATAGCACATGTCTAATATTGGTTGAGAGGGTTGCGACAGGATTATCGATGGCGAATTATAGTTACCTTGCAAAAATTTTATTATAATAACCTTACTTCCATTATCTCCATGTCCAGCTACCGCTAAGTACTTGTGTCCATCATTTGGATTCCAAGCTTGGATCCTATTAATTTTAAAGTTGCCGACTTCACCTAGTTGATATGGATTAAGTCTAGCCTGCTCTATTCCATTTTCCGAAATGATTACGATAGCATTAGAACTTATATCATGGACTACCAGATCAATGATATCTGCATTATTATACTCTGTACCAAATACCGATATTGAAGCAGGAACAACATTAATATCTGGAATTAAATCTGATGAGTCCAACACAATGGACTCCGATTTATCAAACACGAAATGTGAATTAAGATGATACTTTAAAATTCTTCCATTTCCTGGATCTGCGATATAAATATTGTAAATAGCGGCATAGGATAGTTCTTCCCCATAATACCTGCCCGTTACACAAAAATCAGTTGGGTTAGCCAATTCGCCTGCGCCATGCCCCCTGCTTCCGAAAATAAACACTTTACTGGGAGATTCATCGAATCCCTCTTGATGTAGAACTAAGAATTCACAGCGTGAATAATCTAAGCCGACTAAAAGGGTGCAATCCCAGTTAGCTTGTGGATGCTCTAGTACGTGAATTTTATTAAACAATCTATATCGATCATGGCGGTTTTCGGGTAAATTCTCGTTTAATACTCCACGCGATAGATTATAGTAGCTACCAAATATATTATCAGGGATTAATTGGGATTGTGATTCGATGCTCACACTCAAAACAACAAAGGACAAAATACTTAACTTTATAATAGAATGCATTGTTAACCTCAATCTTGTTGTCAAACTACGCAATATTTTATTCTGGAATTGACTAACTGATTAACTTGGCAACTTCTATTGAAAACAAAATTGAAACTCTCCCCACTCATGGGGGTACTAGTTAGAAGAATGGCCTCTGTGCTCGACTGATGCATGCCAAGAATCATCACGTTCCCGGCCTTGTTTATGGGCGAACAGATTGAGGCTAGCACAGCTAACATGCAGGATGCAACACCAAAATGATAAGACTCCAATCGTTTTATCGCCAATCTCTATTTTTATTGTGGAGAGATCTTGACCTGAATGAATTGTCCAGGTAGGGTCCAACTATGCGGGTGGCAAATGACCGCCCCGCACCTAAGAATATCATCAATCATCGACAGCAAGGAGTATCAGACGATGAAGATCCGCAATCTGTTCCTGCTTTCCGTTCTCATGATGCTGGCCGCGGCATTCCTCGGATGCTCGGCCGACAACGCAGTCACCCCGAACACCGACGGCGACGCGTCGGGCTCGGCCGACAAGGCCACCGGCACCCTCTGTCACGTCTACGGCAACGTCTACGAGATCGACGGCGAGTACGCCGATAGCGTCCAGGTCCGGATTGACGTGTGCAACGTCAACGGAAGCTGGAGCTCTCCAGTGTTCGTGACCACGGGCGAATACGGCAACTTCACCTGGGATACCTACCTCTGGACCGGCCAGCAGGTCCGCTGCGCCAGCCTGGGCGACATCGAAGCGCGTTACTGGCCGGGTGGGGCCTATATGTACTTCCGGCTGGATCAGCAGCCGGGGTACCATAACGACTACATCCCGATGATTCAGCCGTAAGCATTCGAGCTCAGAAACCATGGGCGGCTCCCTGCAGGCGGATCGCATCGATCTTGCGAAGTAGGGAGCCGCCGTCTTTGATGGCTCACCTACCAGGACCCGAAATACCGGACATAGTCCGCGTTGAATCTCACGCTCTCTAGATCCTCCCCCGCCATCCCACAACAAGCCGCCGGTGGATTCCTCCGAGCGATGTCCGCCCCCAAGTAATCGAATGCCTGTGCGTGCCGATAGTGCTCCAGCGGCCCGGTCTCCACCCATCGGTAGCGCACCTGGCCGTCGGCGGCATCCCGGGTCCGGGTAGGGGCTTTCATCTGGGCGTAAAAGTCTCCGTTGTCGATTTCGCGAGCCTCTGCGGGGATCCACCAGAGTCCGTTGCGGATCTCCTCGTAGGCGGCGTTCAGCGCGAAAGTGCGGTCGACGGTGACGCGACAGGCAGCCTCGTCCCAGGTAGGCGGACTGATGCCGTCGTTCAAATAGTTGACCAACTGCACGACGTGATACCCGGCCGACTCCATCCATTTCTGGACGAGGTGGGGTTCCGGGTGCGGGGAGATCAGGCAGTTACGGACCTTGTACTTGGCGATCAGCGCGTCGAGGTCCTTCCAGTCCTTCGCTCTCCCGATGAACATCGCGTGCCGCGGCTCGGCGTTGCGGCAGTCGTCGAAATCGGGGACCAGGGAGATCACGACGTAGAACCCGCTGCTTCCCATCGAGACGCCCATAGAGCAGTAGCCATCGACTGGCACTACCTGGGCATACTCGTGGACGCAGCCGTCCAATAGGGTATTCGTGATCTTCAGGCGCTCGCGGTCGGCGCCACTGAGCATCTGCCCGATCGCCGTGTCGAATTCGTCCACGAACTGGAAATGGAGCATCGCGCACATCAAGGCGTCAGGGCCGTGGTCGTCCTGTTTGACGATCTTGCCAGCCTCGTTGCGGCGGTAGCGGAGTAACTGGCGAATGACGGTCTTCAGGTGGCCGTCGTCGGCGATCTTGATCTTCCCGTGGTTGAGGTAGCGGGCGATGTTCTCGATGCCCCCGTCTTTGAATTTGTTGAAGGCAACGGACACCACTTCGAAACCAGCGTCTCGGCAGTCACGGTTCCCGTAGGCGTTTTCGGCGTCAGCATAGACCATGAAGTCGCCGATGCGCGATCGGAGCTCGACCAGGTACTGGACGACGTCGCCGATGGTTTTGCTGTCGAAGATGCGGCCTTCGCTGATGACGACATGGTCGATGGCACGCTCGGCTAGGACCGCCACGGCGAACCTCCCCCAGTCGATGCCGACGGCGCGGCGGACACTGCCCTCGGGGCGCCGGAGGTCCGATAGGGGGGTGACAACGGCCTGGACCTTTTCGGCGTCGTACACCATGCCGGAGGTCGTCGGGCGTTTGCACTCATGCTCGACGGCCCAGACGTCGGTTCCCGCGTTGAGCATCTTGGCCATGATGACGTTGTCGCGGCTGAGGTGACCGGCAGATGTGCGCGCCCGCCCGTTGCAGCCCTCGAAGTGTTCTCCCACTACCTGGCCCTCGGCATTCCGGTCGAGAACGGCCGCGGTCAACGGGCATTGGTGCCTGCAGTAGGCCAGGGCCAGAGGATCGCCGTCGACTGCCTCCTCGAGGCCGACCTTGCAGCACGCCATGCAGTCGTAGACGTCCCAGCGATATTGCCGGTACCCCCGCTCCTCGGCCTGGTCCCAGTTCTCCTGGAAGAACCCGAATGGGACGTGGAAGGTGCTGAGTAGCACGATCGTGAAGTTCGGTTCCGACAGTGCGCCCTGAACGGCGGCCTGCAGGACGCGGCCTACTCGGGCATCCTCCTGGCAACTCTCGTCGGCCACGAACCCGGCGACGTGCTTGCCGCGGGCGGCTTTCTCCGAAGCGGGAACGCAGCTGAGCGTGACGCCGTTCTTCAGCCTCGTCTCAGACTGCAGAGGATCGCCGTCCAATAGGGCGTCAGCGAGGTTCGGGACGCAGTACCAGAATTGGGACACATACTCGTAAACGCGCTTGGCCTGCTCGCCACTACCCGCCATGTCCAAGAAGCTGCGCCCGCGATAGACCATCATCAGCCAGATGAGGATGGCGGCTGCCAGCGACCCGCCGCCGCCTCGGGGCTTCCACAAGATCGCCTGCTGGGTGCGCTCGTAGAACAGGTCCGCGACGAAATCCACCATCGGCGGGATCATCACGATGGGCAGGCGGCGGCCGTCTTTGAAGGCGAACAGGTGCGTCTCGACGAGCTGCTTGATCAGAGCGTTCTGCTCGCTGACCATCAGGCCATCGACGAGCAAGTCCGGTAGGCCGAAGTCGGTGGGAGTCGCGCCAAGCCCGACCTTCGCCAGCAACGAACTTGAAGTCGTCAGCACGACAAAGTCGCCTTCCTGCCCGCGGATCGTCCGGGTAATGGATTTGGTCGGGTATGTCACAATATGCCTCCTGTGTTAACTCGCCCACCGCGGCTCATATCCCTTGCTACTTGGACCCCCAAGAGCCCTGATGGAAGCAGCTCAACAGCCACCACACAGGCCCGAGGAGGACGAGCGAATGACCACACGCGATGCCGTAAATCAGTATCTTGCGCACTTGGCGGCGGACGGCCGCAGTCCACACACGATCGGTGCGTACCGCCGCGACCTCTCTACGTTCATTCGGTTTACAGCCAGGGAGAAGCTGAACGAGTTGGACGATGTTACTCCCGAGACGCTGACACGCTTCATGACGAGCCAGGACGTCCGCTACGCGACGAACGGCTGCTGCCGGGCCTCCGCGTCGGTCAACCGGTATCGCGTCGCTGTGAAGGCGCTGTACGCGTTCTGGGAGGCACGCTGGGTGGTGGCCAGGAACCCGACCGCGATCCTGCGCTGCCAGAAGCACAGAGGTCTGCCGCCGGTGGTGCTTGACGCCGCTGAGATCACCAAACTGGTTAACAGCCAGCTCCGAGGTAACAATGGACCGCGCGACCACGCGCTCATCAGCTTCATGCTCTTGACCGGGTGTCGACTTGCAGAAACCGCCGCGCTGGATATTACCGACATCGACCTTAAAGCCTGCGTCGCCATCCTGCGCACGACCAAGGGCGGCGATCCCGACCGCGTCATGCTCAGCCCGAAGCTCACCAAGATCCTCGCCAAGTACATCGGCGATGCCACCAACGGTCCGCTGTTCACGGCCGCCGGTCGGCGGCTCAGCACTCGCCAGATCCAGCGCATCGTCACGCTGCGGGTACGCGAGGCGGGGATCGACAAACCGATCACGGCCCACAGCCTGCGCCACTCGTTCGCCTCCATGCTCTACAACCAGACCGGCGACATCAGGCTCGTGCAGCAGGCGCTGCGGCACACGCACGTCACTACCACCGAGATTTATGCCCAAATCGAGCCCTCCAGGTGGCGGCGCGAGGTCGCCAGAATCGCGTAACTCGTTGTGTGGCATATATCTCCCACTATGCGACATAGCGTGTTTTTTCCGTCGTTTTCTGGCGTTCCTTGGGTTTACGTTAATCTGCAAATCCTCGCAACTTAAAGACTTACAGGCGCGCCCCCGGCCCGTTGCCGTCAAGCGCATTACGATTTTCCGTCACCGACCCTGAACTGGAACGGAGCCTCATTAATTTGCTCAGCAAATACCTCGGCGAACCGCCGGGCAGCCCGAGCATCGAGTTGTCCGGCGTCCAATAGGAGCTTCAAAACGTCGGCCACGACCACCTCGAGCACCTGGATATTCGCCTTCATCAGGGCTCGGACTTCAGTGATCTCGGTCGGCTCGCCGCGCACCAGCCGTTCACCGCGAACGCCCGTATCGACCATTACCTGGGCTTCTGCGGCCGTTCTGGGATCGAGGCGTCGCAGCGCCTGGATCCCTTTGGTCTGCAGCAGCTGGTATTCCTTGAGGTGGCGGGCGTTCATCTCGGCGATCGTCTCACTGATCGCCGCGGTCACCTTCTCCTCGGTCGCTTTCTGGATGATTTCACGCTCACGTTCCCAGTTCTCTTCGCGCCTCCAGTCGCAAATTGTGCCGGGGCGGGAGATCCCCAGTTCCTCGGCGATCTCGGTATCCGTATACCGACCTACGATCCACATGGCTTTCGCCTTGAGTCGGATATCCTCCGAGTAGCCTTTGGCTCCCATTACTGGACCTCCTTGGAGGTGCGCACGGCGGTTTGGCCGGTGAACTGTTCCCATCTCGTCACGATCACGTCGCAGAACTTCGGATTGCGCTCTACGGCAAAACAACGCCTTCCGAGGCGCTCGGCGGCGATGACCTGGCTGCCCGAGCCCGCAAAGGTCTCGAGGCAGATCTCGCCCGGGCGGGTGTGCTTCAGCATCGGCAGCTCGAAGAGCCGGACCGGCTTCTGGGTCGGATGTAGGCCGTCGGTGCAGCGGGCCTTGCCCTCCCAGTCGACCTCCCAGACATTCGACTTCTCACCATCAACCGGGTAGGCGGCGGGTTTGTGGCCCTGCTGCCAGCCCATCAGGCACGGTTCGCTGCGGTAGTTCCACATCGCGAAGCCCAGCACGAATGTCGGTTTGACCCACTGGATCATCTGGTGGAAGCGAACGCCGACCGCCTGCCAGGCGCGCCGGAAGCTGTCGCTGGTCGCGGATGCGTGCCAGCAGTACCAGGCAGCGTCCTGGGCGACGTGAGGTAGGGCGGTCTTGAAGACACCCTCGAGGAAGCGGACGAACTCGGCTTGGTCCTCGAAATGGTCCCAGGCGTCGAGGTCCTGGTAGTCGCCGCTCCAGTCGCGGTTCTGGGAGCCGGGGGCGCGCCCCTGCTGCTTGTCGCGCTGGTTCTGGGGGTGGGAGGTGCCGTCGTAGCCGACGCCGTAGGGCGGGTCGGTGGCGTACAGGGCGGCTTGCGCGCCATCCATCAGCCGGGCCAGGGTCGCCGGATCGCTGCTGTCCCCGCAGACGAGCCGGTGGCCGCCGAGGATGACCAGGTCGCCGGGGCTGGTGATCGGCGTCTCGGGCGGTTCCGGGACGTCGTCCGGGTCGGTCAGACCGTCCTCGGGAGTCAGGTCAGCGAGTAGATGCCGCATCTGGGCGGCGAGGTCGTCGAAGCGCAGCTCATTCGACAGGTCGGGCAGTGCGGCCTCGATCTCAGCGAGGAGGGCGTGCAACTCCGGCGTGAACTCGCCCGCGATCGCCGGGCTGTTCAGGGCGATGTTGAGCGCCTTCTCCTCGATCTCGTCGAGGTCCACGACCACGACCTGGGTTTCGGACTCCCCGAGCGCCTGCAGGGCCTTGAGGCGCTGGTGGCCGCCGACCACGTGGCCGGTGCGGCGGTTCCAAACCACGGGTTCGACCAGTCCGAAGCGCTCGACGCTGGCTCGCAGGCCGGTCAGGGCCTCGGGCGAGATCGTCCGCGGGTTGTAGGGAGCGGGAACGAGATCAGCAATGGACTTGGATTCGAGACACAGCTTCGTTCCGGGCATGGAAACGCCTCCTTGCCGCCCGCCCGGAGGGACGGGCATTACATAGTTCGCACGGGCAAGGCGAGTGATAGTCTGCTCAAAAAACTAAAGAGCAGGGAGGCGAGTATTAGGCAGGTTGTGACCGTAGCCGAGGAGGCCACACAATTGGCCTACCCGGATCTACTGTTATTGTAGACACAAGAAATAGGCGCTGTCAATCTAGGAGCACATCCTACCTAGGGAGGTTAGCCATGAAACTTCGAGATGATCACGTGTTCGCATTCAAGTTCACGGATGCACAACGCCACCAATTATTAGATATTCTGGGCAGACAAGACGATGCAGCCTACGGCTTCATCGAAGAGGTCCGTATCAATCTTGCGCGATCATATCATATGATCAACGATCGCCAGAATGACCCACCACCAACAAGTGCTGAATGTAAGGCCCGGATGATGCATGCAATGAAGGCTGCCAAAAAGCTGCATGACGTCCTATCTACATGCGATGCTGATGGTGATCTGCAATACTTCATTGATTCGATATCTTGGTCTCTTAGAGTTAATAATGAATCTTTACCCGATACGTCCGACTTAGATTACGATGACCGCATTAATGCAGAAGTTGCAATAGAGTGCTATTACGATGAGATGGCGTTGGATTTTATCAACCGCGTTGTGTCTGATCTCGATGTAATTGCATTCGCACTTGCTCCATACGTGAAACATTTCCGCACTGCTCCACGCGGCCGCCCTCAATTGAGTGTACAAGTATCGGCACTTGAGCCCATAGTTTGGTCATACTGGAAACACTTTGGTGAATATCCACCATACGGACGAGATACGAAATTCCAAAAGTTCGCTCAAACGCTCTTTGGATATGCCAACATTTTCCAAGCACGCTGTGCGTATTCCGACTGAAATCGGCCACTGATTCCGACGCAAACCGGCCACCCATTCCGATCGAAATCGGCCACCCATTCCGATCCAATTCGGCCACCGATTCCGGCGCAAATCGGCCACCCCCGCGGGTGTAGCCGGTTGGTGGCGACGCAGGACACCCCAGCGGGTACCGTACTCCTTTTCTCGCCACGCCGAGCCGAAGGAGCCGAGGTGCCCAGAGAGCGGTTGTCCATGCGTAAGATCAAAGAGGTCTTGAGGTTAAGGCAGGGTTGCGGTCTGAGCAATCGGGTCATCGCCCACAGCTGCGGCATCGCGCGCAGCACGGTGGCGGAGTACCTGCGGTTGTCGGCGGTGGCAGGGCTGAGCTGGCCGTCGGTCCAGGAGATGGACGACGCGGAGTTGGAGGGCCGGTTGTTCCCGCCGTCACCGTCGCTGTTGCCGGCCCAGCGGCCCCAGCCGGACTGGGCCCAGCTTCATCTGGAGCTGAAGCGCCACAAGGGCGTGACGCTGTTCCTGCTGTGGCAGGAGCACAAGGCGGTTCACCCGGAAGGCTACCAGTACAGCCGGTTCTGCGATCTGTACGGTCAGTGGCGGGGTCGGCAGGACCTGGTGATGCGCCAGACGCACCGGGCGGGCGAGAAGCTGTTCATCGACTACGCGGGTCCGACGGTGCCGGTGGTCGATCGCGAGACGGGCGAGATCCGGCAGGCTCAGGTCTTCGTCGCGGTGCTGGGTGCCAGCAACTACACGTACTGCGAAGCGACGTGGACGCAGGCGCTGCCGGACTGGATCGCGTCCCACGTGCGGGCGCTGCTGTACCTGGGCGGCGTGCCGGAGGCGCTGGTACCGGACAACCTGAAATCCGGTGTGACGAGCCCGCACCTGTACGAGCCTGACCTGAACCCGACGTACCAGGAGATGGCCAGTCACTACGGGGTGGCGGTGCTGCCGGCGCGGGTGTGCCGTCCGAAGGACAAGGCGAAGGCCGAGGCCGGGGTGCAGTTGGCCGAGCGCTGGATCCTGGCGCGGCTGCGGCACCGGATGTTCTTCAGCCTGGCGGAGCTGAACCAGGCGATCGGGGAGCTTCTGGAGGCGCTGAACAGCAAGCCGTTCCAGAAGCTGGCCGGCAGCCGGCGCAGTCTGTGGGAGGAGCTGGACCGGCCGGCGCTGCGGCCGCTGCCGAGCACGCCGTACGAGTATGCCGAGTGGTCGAAGGTGCGGGTGCACATCGACTACCACGTGGCCGTGGACAAGCACTACTACTCGGTGCCGTATCAGCTGGTGGGCCTTCGCTGCGAGGCTCGCGTGACCGCCTCGACGGTGGAGGTGCTGCATCGCGGCCGGCGGGTGGCCAGCCACGTACGCAGCCACCAGCAGGGCCACTACACGACGTTGCCGCAGCACATGCCGGACCACCATCGTCAGTACGCGAAGTGGACGCCGGAGCGGGTGGTGCGCTGGGCGGGCGAGGCCGGCGAGGCGGTCTCGGCGGTGGCGACGCGGATCATCGCGAGCCGCCCCCATCCCCAGCAGGGCTACCGTTCGTGCCTGGGCGTGATGCGGCTGGGCAAGCAGTACGGCAACGAACGTCTGGAGGCGGCCTGCGACCGGGCCCTGGCGACCGGCGCCTGCAGCTACAAGAGCCTGGCCTCGATCCTCAAGAGCGGTCTGGACCGCCAACCGTTGCCTCGAGCGGCGGCCCCGGCACCGGCGATCGAGCACGAGAACATCCGGGGCGCTGACTACTACGCGCCGGTGTTGCCGTTCGCCGCTGAAGGGGGCCGGCCATGTTGATCCATCCGACGGTGGAGAAGCTGCGGGACCTGCAGCTGGCCGGCATGGCGGACGGCCTGGTCGACCAGCTGCGGACCCCGGACGTGGCCGACCTGAGCTTCGAAGACCGCCTCGGCCTGCTGGTGGACCGGGAGGAGACGGCCCGCGCGAACCGGCGCCTGAAGACCCGGCTGACGCAGGCGCGGCTGCGGCTGCCGGCCTGCATGGAGGACATCGACTACCGCAGCCGGCGCGGCCTGGGCAAGTCGCTGATGCTCAGCCTGGCGTCGTGCCAGTGGATCGCCGAGCACCTGAACGTGGTGATCACCGGTCCCACCGGCGTGGGCAAGACGTACCTCGGGTGCGCGCTGGCGCAGCAGGCGTGCCGCCACGGACTGCGTGTGATGTACCAGCGCCTGCCGCGGCTGTGCCACGATCTGGAGATCGCCAAGGCCGACGGCAGCTACCGCAAGCAGCTGGCCAAGCTCGCGCGCGCGGATCTGCTGATGCTGGACGACTGGGGGCTGGCGCCACTGACGCCGGAGAATCGGCGCGACCTGCTCGAGGTCCTGGATGACCGCTACCAGGCCCGTTCGACCTTGATCACGAGCCAGCTGCCGGTCGGCGCCTGGCACCAGTACCTGGATGACCCGACGCTGGCCGACGCGATCCTGGATCGGGTGATCCACAACGCGCACAAGATCGAGCTGACCGGCGAGTCACTGCGCAAAAAGAAGGGAGAAACGTTGACCGGGACCGCGGAAGCGGGCTAAGAATGAACCCCCTGCGTCGCTTCGCTCCGGCGGTGGCCGGAATGCGGCGGAACAGGTGGCCGCAATGGGCTGGACTGGGCGGCCGGAATCGACTGGAATGGGTGGCCGAAATCACTGGAATACGCACGCTGGGACAAGGGCATCATAAAGGCTATCGAGAACTGCAAGAAGCAGGGCCCTATTTAGACCACACGATATTCCAACATATTTTCTAATTGAGTGTGAAGACAGCAGTTAGAAACATCTCCATATTCTTCTCACGTTCATGCGGCCCGGGTTCTACCCAGGCATACGAACTGAGGAGAATGAGATGCCCGACACGCCATTCAACGAGAATCTCGCCACATCTAGCCAGCTAACGCGTGCTCGAAACAGCATGCTCCTTACAACAGGGGATCTGACAATCTCAGCCAGAGCCTCCGTTCGCGGCTACCCTCGATCTCTGCATTCACAGCGACTACAAGGACGCCACTGCCCGTGTCAGGCTTTCATGTCCGACCTAGATAGCGCCCCGAAGGAGGGCGAGTCGTGTTGAATGAGACCAACTCTCCCTGTCATGCCGATTCAGGAATGCTAAACGGTAAAGTCAAAGAGGCCCGTATTCAGGAACTCTTACCACGCAAGTTCACGGTAGATCCTTGGCGGATCGTGGCCATCTCAGCTGGCTTCCCGATTAACAGCCTCCGAACGGCAGAAGTCGAGATACTGGACCTAATCGACCGAGTAGTTATTCAAGGGAAGGGCTGGGGGCTCAAGGACGAGCTGCGGGGCTTATACGAAGACATTCCACTCTCTCCTGCGAAACTTTCGCGGCATGGCAACAAGAAGAGTCCGCGTACTTATCAACGAGCTATCCGCCGTTTAGATCAACTCGGCCTGATTATAAATCGAGGCATCGGCAGCGACCAATTGCGCAGCTACTCACCTGCATGGTGGACAAATGATTCCAACGATCATGCCCGTCAAGTGTGGCAACAAGCCGCTGCGATTTTCAATTCTCCCGGAAGCAGTGGATACATCTGTCGCACCGCCGTCGCTCCGGTGACGCCCCTGTGTCGCTCCCATGTCGCACCCCCCGTTCCAAACGATAATCACTCAGCGCCATTAACGACAGTGGCTTGCGGTGAAGATGGTGCGACATCCGCCCGAACGGATACGGCAGACGGTAACCGGTCTAACTAGAAGAAGGCTTTAGAGAGGAGGCGTTGGTAACAAGAACATTCTGATTAACGAAGATTACTTCAACGAAAGCAATAGGAGCACTCGATGATGAACCAATCTGAATCTTTCTCGCCTTCTCTCGTGACCAACGTCAGCGTGCGTTTCGTCGAGAGAGGTACCGATGGCCTAATCGCATGGGCTTCGCTCGTCATCGCCAACACGCTGAAGCTTGACTGGATTGCGGTTCGGCGCGGACGCGACGGCAGTCTTTTCCTGACCTATCCGGTAAAGGCCACCTCGAGTGGAAGTAAGCCCTACTACTTCAACCCTATCTCATCTGACGCCGCAGAAACTGTCAAAGCCGCCGTCCTGGCCCGGCTGGCGTCCTTGACGGATGCGGTCTCCAAAGGAGGCGCACGGGTCCAGTGAAGCACCCTGACGGCAGAAACGAGGCCCGTAGCGAAGTCGCCCGTCTGCTAGGCGAGGCTTATCTGCGACTACTACGCCGGCGTGCGCGTAACTGTCAATTGGAGGCCAAGTTACAGCCTCCAGATTCTTCATTTACCCGTTGCTATCCCCCGCCAGCAGAGCAATACGTTGTCATGTCGAACGTCACAAACCATTGCCACGGAAGGAGATCGACATGAAGAGCCGCCCACCGGACCTGCCGCGGGCCCCCGAATGCCCGGACAGCGAGAACCCCGACTTCCTGTTCTCGACCACTGCGACCGTCCTGCTCCTGGCGATCGAGTCCGGCGCGATCGACCCAGTCGCCCTCGCCCGGCGCGAGCTCGCCAACCGGGGCGTCGACCGCAGCGGATCTTGGGTCGGGTTCCCGACCGCCACTCGGATCCACCTCGAGGGCCAGGAGGCGGGGCGATGAACGACTACCAGCGGTTGGTCCGCGAGGACATGGCCCGCATGGGACGAGTCGGCGCCGCCGACCCCCGCCACGTCGAGGGCTGGATGCGTTTGGAGCATGGCTGCCTGGACGGCCTGTCGCCGTCGCAGTTCGCGGCCGAGGTCAAGATCGCGCTGGGGTGTATTGATGCGGCACCCACTGCCGACAGCGAACGGCTCGCCCAGAGCATGGGGCTCTGAGCACCACCACCTACTTGGAGGAATTGATCATGGCGACCAAGAAGAAGACCACGACGAAGAAGGCGACCACGAAGTCCACGACCAAGAAGCGCCCGACGACAAAGGCCACCGCGCCCAAGCGCCCCGCCAAGCAGCCCGCCGCCACCGACCAGCTCCGGCGCACCTACAAGGGCCAGGAGATCGTGGTCGATATCGTCGACGGCGAGTACCTCTACGACGGCCAGACTTTCAAGAGCATCTCCGGGCTGGCCCGCCACATCGTCGGCTACCAGATCTCGGGGCCGGTCTTCTTCAAGCTGACCGGCCAGAAGGCGGCGAAGGAGTCGTGATGGGCGAGCCGTCGATCGCTTCCCAGGTCATCGCCCTGACACACCTGTCGGTCGTCGAGTTGCGAGTCCGGTGGCAGGAGGTTTTCGGCGAGCCGACCACTCAACGGCACAAGCAGTACTTGGTCAAGCGGATCTCGTGGGAGCTCCAGCGCCGCCACTTCGGCGACGAGCTGTCGCCCGAAGCCAAGGCGCGCCTGCACGAGCTGCAGGAGGAGTTCCGCACCACCCCGCCGACCTCGTGGTTCAAGGGGGCGAAGCACAACCGGGCTCCCGCCCCCTCCCCCACTACCCGGAAGCGTCTCGTCCGGGACTCCCGATCGCCGAAGCCCGGCACCGTCCTGACCCGCGACTACAAGGACCGGCGCGTCGTGGTCCACATCCGCGGGGATCGGGAGTTCGAGTGGAACGGCGAGGTCTACAGGTCGCTGTCGGCCGTCGCCAAGGCGGTCACGGGCAGTCACTGCTCGGGCATCGCATTCTTCGGACTGTCCAATAGGAAGGAGGTCGAACCGTGAACGAGTTCTACGCGACCCGCGCCGGGCGCACGTTCTTCGACGTCACGATGCCTGCGCTGGTCAGCGAACTGGCCCGGCTGAACGCCCTGCTGGAGAAGCTGGTCGAGCAACGACCCGTCCTGGTAGCCGACCCGAAGGAGCCGCAGAAGCCGTGAAGCGCCGCGAGGATACCACGACCGCCACCCGGCCCATTAGGTGCGCGATCTACACGCGCAAGTCCACCGACGAGGGCCTCGACATGGCGTTCAACTCCCTGGACGCCCAGCGCGAGGCTGGCGAGGCCTTCGTCCTGAGCCGCAAGCACGAGGGCTGGATCTGTCTGGAGGCCCGCTACGACGACGGTGGCTACTCTGGGGGCGACATCAACCGGCCCGCCCTGAAGCGCCTGATGGCCGATATCGAGGCTGGGGGCATCGATGCCGTGGTCTGCTACAAGGTGGACAGGCTATCCCGCTCACTACTGGACTTCTCCCGCCTGATCGAGGTCTTCGACCGCCACCGCGTCATGTTCGTCTCGGTCACCCAGCCGATCAACACCGCCGACTCCAGCGGACGGCTGATGCTGAACGTCCTGCTGTCCTTCGCCCAGTTCGAGCGCGAGATGATCGCTGACCGGACGCGGGACAAGATGGCGGCGGCCCGCAAGAAGGGGAAATGGACGGGCGGGTTCCCGGTGCTCGGGTACGACGTACACCCCGACGGCGGCAAGCTCGTGGTCAATGAGGAAGAGGCCGAGACTGTCCGGCAGATTTTCGCCCTCTACCTGGACATCGGATCGCAGCAAGCGACGGCCGCCGAGCTGAACCGCTGGGGGTGGCGCACGAAGTCGTGGACGACCAAGGACGGCACACCCCACGAGGGCGTGGCCTTCGACAAGAACCACGTCGCGCGGCTGCTCTCCAATCCCCTGTACGTCGGGAAGGTCGGCCTACGCGGCCAGGTCTTCCCCGGCGAACACCCGGCCATCGTCAACCAGGATCTCTACGACCGCGTACAAGCCCGGCTGGCGGCGAACAACGTCAGTGGCGGGGCGGTGGCCAAGAACCGCTACGGGCATCTCCTGAGGGGCCTGCTGCATTGCAAGGCGTGTGGTTGCGCCATGTCGCCGTCGGTCACCCGGCGCAAGGGACGAGTTCATCGGTACTACGTCTGCGGGAATGCAGCCAAGCATGGGTGGAAATCCTGCCCGCACCCGTCGCTGTCTGCCGGGCAGATCGAAGGGGCGGTTGTCGAGCGGATCGCCTGCATCGGCCGCGACCCCGGCCTGCTGCAGGAGACGTTGGCCCAGATGCGGACCATCAAGGCGACACGTCAGCCCGCGTTGGTCGCTGAACGGCGACGCCTGGACCGGGAGTTGACCCGCCTACGGGACCGCGGGGGCGACGAGGTCCAGGTAGGGAGGATCGAGGCACGGCTCGCGGAGATCGCCGAGGAGCTTGCCGTCCTCGAGGGCCAGACAGTCGATCGCCGGGACTTGGCCCAGGCGCTGCAGCTGTTCGACGAAGTTTGGTCCTGCCTGTTCCCCCGCGAGCAGGAGCGCGTCATCGCCCTGCTCGTTGAGCGGGTTGACTTCGACGCCGAGCGCGAGACCGTGGCCATCACCTTCCAGCCTACCGGGATCAGGGCGCTGGCCGAGGAGGTCGCAGAAGCCCAGGAGGTTGTTGCGTGAGCCAGGAGTTGAGAGTGGAGTTCAAGATGACGGTGGCCAGTCGGAGGCCCGCGCCAAAGCCCGAACCGGACCCCACTACCCGGACTGGTCGGCGGCGGCAGGACCGAGCGGCCAGGAAGGCCCGGAATCTGGCCCTCGCCCACTACATCGACAGCCTGGTGCGCAGCAGGGAGGTCGCGGATCTGGCGGCTGTGGCTCGGATGTGCGGGGTCAGCCGGGCGCGGGTCTCGAAGGTCGTCGGGCTGCTGGAGGTGTCGGAAGCGGAGCGGGGGGGCAATAGTCCAAGATTCTGAACGGCCCTCACATGGTACATAATTCCAGGACCGTCAACCGGCGATTCAGCCCTTATCTGTTTACACGCCATTCGGCGCGGTGTATCATCTCAACTATAGTTGAATAGAAATGCTAACTGTTGCTCGCGCGTAGGATATCGCAACAGCACATCGGTGGAGACATACTCATGGTGCTTCACACCACATCGCAATGCAAGGCATTCGGCGGCTCTTTGCGGAGGCAGCGGTAGCCATGAATGCAACCTTTAACTCCAAACTTTGCCTGTCGCTCCGCTTCACGGACTACAGGTGTCTGTGCTACTTAGGCGCCCGCCAAGGGAGTCCTTCCGATGATGAGACGTGAATGGGGCTTGCTTTTCTCCAAATACGACCTTCGTGCCATTCTTGAGGCACAGCTTTTAAAGGTCAATGAAGAGGTTCTGGCTATCGCAAAGGGGCGGTTCGAAAAGGAGACCGATGAGTTGCTCTCAGCAACCGTCGCATCCAAGCTCGTGGCCTCACCAATTGAACTTATCGAGGATAGGATCTCGGTTACTGCAACTGACACCAAGGTGGACGTCCGTTACGATCCAAACCGGTTCATCCGCGACCAGTCCCAGCCATTCTACATCGACGGGCTGAAGGTCACGTATCACCTGCCATTTCTCGGCGATCGTGAGCTGTTCAAATGCCGCCCCAACAGCTACACGCTTAATCCTCCGCGTGCCGTCATCGGATCGTCCGAGCTGACTTTTCCTTATGATCAGCCTGACAGAAATGTCGAAGCGACGAGGCCGCAATTCCAGGAAGACTTGAAGAAACTCAAGCAGTGGTTACCTTGGGTCAACGGACAGGTATCCGCGTATAACGCCTCGCTCGAAGCTTCCGTCCGTCAGCGGATCCAGCAGCGTCGACAGGAGATCGGAAAGACCGAGGCAGATCTGAGTGCGCTTGGCTACGCCGTTCGCGCCCAACCGGATCCGGCCGCCACAGCGCCGCCGCCGCCTCCGTCACGCGTAGCTGCGATGGCACAACGAGAGGCCCGACGCAGGAGCAAACGGAAGGAATACGACGTCGCGCTATCGTTTGCCGGAGAGAATCGTGACTTCGTAGAGCAGGTAGCGGAGCAACTCGTTCAACTCGGCGTTACGGTGTTCTATGATCAGTTTGAGCAGGTTAATCTTTGGGGCAAAGACCTCGCAACCCATTTCGGGGCGGTGTACTCTAAGGATGCACACTTCGTAGTCATCTTCGCATCGCGGGCGTACGCCGACAAGGCGTGGCCAAATCACGAAAGACAGTTCGCACTCAGTCGCAATCTGGCAGGTGATCAGGGCAAGATCCTTCCAGTACGCCTGGATGATACTGAGATTCCAGGTGTTCCAAAGATCATCGGCTATATGGATGCAAGGGCGCTCACGCCAACAAAGCTGGCGGAGTTGATTCGCCAGAAAGTGGATTCTGGGGGCGACGCTTAACATGGCGTTGCACCCGCCGATCAGCGGCAGATGGGTGCTCACGAGTGAGTAAGCACCAAGCTGTCGAGTGGCCAGGAGGTAATCTGAATGGACGGACCAGGAGTGGCGGGAGTGTTCGGATTGCTTGGCGTCTTCGTGGGAGCCATCCTTCAGTATTGGCTCGATCGGCGCGCCAATCAGGATTCGCGGTACCTTGAACTTAAGTCCCAGGCCTGCGCGGACTATGTGAACAGCATCGCGGCTGTTGCCCTCGCCTCACCTTCCTGTCACTCCGGGGCTATTAAGATGGTCACAGCTGCTAAGGGACGGCTTTGCGTTTTCGGGAATGCGGATGTAATTGACGCCGCCGTCGTCTTGGAGGGCACAAGCTTGAACCTCAGTAAGCCGGATGCCCAGGACGCCTTCGTTATGCTACTCCAGACAATGCGCCGTCGAGGTATTCCTGTTGGAGATGTTCCCGACGCTGCGTATCGAGTCCTACTACTCGGCGATTTGCCGCCCTACTTGCCCGTGTAGACTGCCGGCTTTGCCGGAAGCTGATCGGCAATGAGATATACACGCCCGAGACACACAAACAGGCAGGAGTAATTGCTTGGATCCGAAGTACGAGGAGCTCTATCGATTCACTACTGAACAGCTCGATCGGGAGCAGGAGCGCTTCAATCGGGTCGACCAAAAGGCGTCCTGGTACTTATCCGCCCTGACCGTCGTGATCGCGGCGACTGGATACTTTTCTAATTGGGCAACAGACCACCTATTGCCTCCCCAGAGCACACTCGAGTGGGTAATGCTTATAATTACGATTGCGCTGATGGTGGTACTGGTGGGGGCATGGCTCACTCTGTTTAAGGTCATGCGTACGCATTCCATATCAAAAATGCCTCTGAATGAAGAAGTCTTGCTATTCTATGAGACCAACACCCTCCTGAATATTTACTTTGCCCTAGCCCGTGGGAACATGCTAGCCTATCGCGAAAACGTGGCGATAACTAATGCCAAGTCGCGGGCCCTTACCTGGGCATACCGCCTGCTGGTCGCGGCTGTTTTTATCTTGGTCGCATTCACAGTTGTTTACGCAATTTCCGCATGTATAGACGCGCCCACTCAACAACTGGAGACGAGCATGTCTGCTGACGACAATCATGTGATCCCGTCTGGAGCAGGGCATAACTCTGGCCTGCCCAAGGGCCCCAACCCGCCGCCGGAAAACGAGAAACCAGACCCATCTATCAAGCCTCCGACTTACGAGCATCTCACGGAGGGCTATGACCCTAAGGCTATCCAGAAAAGAGGGGGGGGCCAACAGGGGTCGACAGAGGAGAAGTAGAAGACATCCAACTAGCCGTTGCAGAGGACGCTAGAGATTCTGGCTTAAGTGTCCATGCTCGACCAATTCGGGCTTAATGGGGGCAATGGCTGCGGCCCACTTGGGCCCATTGGTTGTCATATTTTTGAAATTACCTTCTTGTTCGACTCTAACCACTGCCCATAATATATCTAGATTCTAGACCTGAAACTACAAGGAGAGGATCTTGGACAAGATCACAGCAATAATAGCGGGTATAACGATGCTCATCGGGGCTTTGACCGCTTGGTATACAAGAGGAATGCTTGTTACGCGCCATGAGCAACGATTCGAAGGTCACTGGATGTCTCTGTATTTGAGCAGGCAGTCTGTGAAAGAGCAATTGGTTCAGATTCACAAGAGGGCTGAACCTGGTGACACGATTTGGGGTCAGTGCGTGAACTGCTCTGACTTTCCAAAGGGAGCTCAAGAGTACATTACGAACAACGCCGCGAATGGTGTAAAATTTCAAATTATCGTAAATGACAGGCAGGGAGGCAATTCGTGGAAGTCGCTTTATGAGGCGTTATCAACAGCAAAAGTTGTTGCTTCCTCTGACAATAGTATCCGTGTTTATGGCCGGTCCGATAAGGAGGTTGCGCTGGTTTTTTCTGACCGAGGTGGAGACTACGAGGGGATCTTTATAAGAGATACCGCTATGGTTCAATTGGTACGGAGTTGGTTTGACGAACGGTTTATCCGACTTTGGGCGGCGAGGCCACAATAGCCGAGTGAAGCGCCAGATTGCCAGCCACGCTCCACTTCTCGACCCAAACGCCATCCACGAGCGTCTACGGCCGGCAGCGCGGAACGCGCGGGTCAGTCAGGGCACATTCCCGCGTCAAGTACTGGACAGCGCTCGCCCAAGGGCTTAATCTCGCCATCAATAACCTATCCGGCGGTAGACCGGTTACATGCGTTGTCTGGCCGTGGCGTGCTCTCTTCTGGAGACAGACTTTGAATCCCTCTCAATTCGCCCAGAAGTGGGCCGACTCGACTCTCAAAGAGCGCTCCGGCTGCCAAGAGCATTTCATCGACCTGTGCCATCTCGTCGGCCACCCTACCCCAGCCGAGGCAGACAAGACCGGCGCGTCGTTCTGCTTCGAGCGGGGAGCCTCAAAGTACGGTGGCGGCGGCGGCTGGGCCGATGTTTGGAAACGTGGCCACTTCGGGTGGGAATACAAGGGCAAGAACAAGGACCTCGAGGTCGCTTACAGGCAGCTCCTGCAGTACCGGGAGGCCCTCGATAACCCGCCCCTGCTCGTGGTCTGCGACTTCGACAGAATCGTCATTCACACGAACTTTACGAACTCCCCGGCCGAAGTCCACGAACTCAGTCTACAGGACCTGAAGACGGACCGTGGCCTGGCGATCTTGCGAGCCGTTTTCGACGATCCGGACAAGCTCCGCCCCGGCATCACCAGCCAGGCCATCACCGCCGAGGCGGCCAGCCATATCGCCCAGCTCGCCCAGCGGCTCCGTGAGCGAGGCGAAGAACCGCACTCTGTCGCCCGATTCCTGGACCGCGTGGTCTTCTGCATGTTCGCCGAGGACATCGACCTCCTGCCCAAGGGTCTTTTCACGCGCATCCTGGACAAGAGCAAAAACGACCCAGAGCGCTTCGCGAAGCTGGTGGCGAGCCTGTTCCAAGCCATGGCCGCCGGCGGGGATTTCGGCATGGACAGCATCTCTCACTTCAACGGGTCCCTATTTGAATCGGCCGAGGTGCTTCGACTCGAGGAATCCGAGATCGCAATTCTCAATGATGCGGCGCAGCTGGAATGGGACGCCATCGATCCCAGCATTTTCGGCACCCTATTCGAGCGAGGCCTGGATCCGGACAAACGGAGCCAGCTTGGCGCCCACTACACGAGCCGCGATGACATCATGATGCTCGTCGAGCCTGTCGTGATGGCTCCCTTGCGGCGAGAATGGAATGCACTACGTCCTGAGGTCGAAGCCGCACTGGAGAAAAGCCAGGCACGATCCACCAGCGGCGAGCGTCGCTATACCGACGCGACGGCCAAGAAGCACAGGAAGCAGGCCAATGACCTAGTTCTGCGGTTCCTTGGGCGGCTCACGGAGGTGAAGATCCTCGACCCGGCGTGCGGCAGTGGCAACTTCCTGTACGTGAGCCTGCAGATGCTCAAGAATTTCGAGAAGGAGGTTATCCGCTGGGCTCAGGACCAGGGTCTTGACGCCCCCCTCCCGCTTGTGCATCCTCGGCAGCTTTTCGGCATCGAATTGAACCCCTATGCCTTCGGCTTGGCGCAGATGACGGTCTGGATCGGACACCTGCAGTGGATCCGCGCTCATGGCTTCGGCAGCCCACCTGAGCCGATCCTGCAGACGCTCCCTGGCAATTTTCGCAACTGCGACGCGATCATCGACCTATCCAACCCGACCGAGCCCCATGAGCCGACGTGGCCCAAGGTCGACTTCATCGTCGGCAATCCACCGTTCCTAGGCGGCAAGCTCCTACGAACCAACCTGGGCGACGCCTACGTCGAAGCCATGTTCCGAGTCTGGAAGAACCGCGTCCCGGCCGAGGCCGACCTCTGCTGCTACTGGTTCGAGAAGGCGCGAGCCCAGATCGAGTCCGGGCAGTGCCGCCGAGCCGGGCTGCTGGCAACACAAGGCATCCGCGGAGGGGCCAACCGCGAAGTCATTAAGCGGATCATGGAGACGGGTGACGTCTACTTTGCCGAAAGCGACCGACCCTGGGTACTCGACGGAGCCAACGTCCATATCAGCATGGTCGGGTTCGACAACGGTGGGGATGGACCGCGCGTGCTGGATGGCGCACCAGTAGCCCAGATCAATGCCAACCTGACGGCCACATCGGCGGATATCACACAGGCCCGGCCCCTGGCTGAGAATGCCGGTATCGCCTTCATGGGCGACACGAAGGGCGGCGCTTTCGACATTCCTGAAGCCGTTGCTCTTGGGATGATCACTCAGCCCAATCCCCACGGGAAGCCCAACTCAGATGTGCTTACGCCATGGGTCAATGGCATGGATCTGACGCGGCGTTTACGGAGAATGTGGATTGTCGACTTCGGCGTAGGTATGAAAGAAGCAGAAGCCGCCAGGTATGCAACGCCATTTAAACACGTCCAAGAAAACGTCTTTGCCGATCGCCAGACCAACAAACGGGAGAGCTATCGACGACTTTACTGGCAACATGTCGAGGCCCGACCTGCCATGCGCGCGGCGCTGTCTAAGATGCCGCGATTCTTGGCCACACCAACGGTTGCGAAGCACAGATTGTTTGCCTGGATGGCTGCCCCGACCCTCCCCGATCATCAGTTGATCGTTTTCGCCAGAGCAGACGACTACTTCATCGGGGTGCTGCAGTCGCGGATTCATGAATTCTGGTCTCGCGCTCAAGCGACGCAATTGAGAGAGGCTAGTAGCGGAACCCGCTATACTCCAACCACCTGCTTCGAGACATTTCCCTTCCCTTGGCCGCTGGGCCAAGAACCGACGACTTCGCCTGAAGTGCTCGCCATTGCTGAGGCGGCTGCCACGCTCAACGATATGCGTGAGCGCTGGCTGAATCCGCCGGAATGGATACGCGTGCAGGTTCGACAGTTCGCCGCAAGCGCATTCGGCCCCTGGCAAACTCAACTCGTCCAGCACGAGAGAGCTAATCCCGAAGCCGAATACAAAGCTCTGGTGCCGGTCGATGCGCAGGCCGCTAAGGAGTTACAATCCAGAACCTTGACCGCGCTCTACAATGAAATGCCACAGTGGCTGCGCGACGCCCATGACCACCTCGATCGAACAGTTGCATCTGCTTACGCCGTAGCCACGGGCATCGATGCTTGGACAGAAACTGTTACCGAAGACATGGCGCTTGAATTGCTCCTCGACGCCAATCGTTCTCGTTACAGCGCGATCACCGACAAGCCCTAGTCTTCAGATGTCCCGTAGTTGACCAATGACCCCGAGTTGTTTTACCAAAATTTGGATTCGTAGTTCACAGAGGAGATCCCAGCCATGCCCCGCGGCCCACTACGCCGAGCCATGCTGTTCATCGACGGCAGCGCGCTCAGAGACACGCTGAAGAGTGACTTCTACAGCGAGTACGGCTCAGGATTGGTATCCCGGATCGATTATCACCGGCTAGGCCTGTTCCTCTGCTGCGATACCCGCGAGTTCATCCGCGCGAACTACTACACTGCCGTGCCAGCAAATTACCGGGTGGCCGATGGCAAGAAGTACATGGGCAAAGACGAGCTCCATCCGCATGAGGCATTCAAGACTGACCGCGCGACTCATCAATTTGAAGAGCTCAAGAATCACCTGACCAACAACTGCAAGTACACTCGACTCGTCACCGGCAGGTTGGTACCCAGGCGATCTGGAGCGTATCTCCGGCCTGCTCTCGACTGGGCGCAAGAGGTACTTGCTGGCGTCAATGGCGGCAGGCCCGAAGAACCAGACCGCGCCCTGATGGACGACGCTCAGTCCGTCGTGATCCAGGCGCGGATTGCGCGAACGAAGCTGGCAGAAAGAATCGTCGAACTTCAAGGCGCTCGTAGAATCCCAAGCAACTTGATGGGATCCTATAACCGATTCGTATCGGACCTCCTCGGCCAGTATATCGACTTCAACGAAAAGGGCGTCGACACCAGCCTGGCGGTCGATATGCTGGAGTTATGCATGAACGACGCTTTCGACGATGCCTTCCTCCTTGCCGCCGACGAGGACTTCGTCCCGATGGTCGAGGCGGTGAAACGAACGGGAAGGCACGTGATCCACACATCGATTGAATTGCCGAAGAATGAGGGGTACGGGTACTTCCTGCGGAGTGCGAGTGATGATCACATCGTCATCGCCAAGGAGGATCTCGCACGACTTCAGATGGAGGCCTAAAACCAGACCGCGCCGCCTCGGGGGAGGAACGGCGCGGTCGCCGGGCGAGGGTCAAATCTGGAATCAACTGTATCAGAATGCGCGGCGCTTGTCTACGCCCGATACGTCCCCCTCGAAACCCGCTTGATCGCCGAACTGGTGGATATCGTCCGCCGCAGCACATTGGCAAAGTTGGCGCTTTTCGTCTTGATCAGCTTCCGCTTCTGGATCGTGGCCATGATCTCGGTGAAGGCCATGGGCTTCTTGTTGGCCTTGAGCAGGGCGATGACGGTGGACTCGACGGTCTGGCGGGGGGCCGCGGATTTCTTCGCTACCTGGACCTTCTGCTTGCTGCCCGGCTTTGCCTTGGCAGCTTTAGCCTTCTTTCCTACCCGGATCCCTGGCTTCCGACCGGGCTTGCCCTTGGCCGCCGCGACCTTCTTCCCTACTTGGACCTTCGGAGTCCGGGTAGTGGTGGAAGACGCGGACTTGGCCTTCGCTGCCGCACCCTTGAGCAACCCCGCCACCAGCTGCCCCGTAGCGGCTTGGACGGCGGCGTACTCTTTGTCGAGGACGGCGAGGCGAGATTCGAGGGCGGCGAATTGGGCCTGGGCTGTAGCCTGCTTCCGGCCAACCTTGGCCTTGACCTTGGAATTCTTTGGGGGCATGGGCGACTCCTTTCGAATTACCAGATCTCACGGGGAGAATAGAATCAACAATACTGGATGTCAACTCACAATGACAGCGCTGTCTGAGATCTGCGGGTTCTCACGTAAGTTGGTTTTACAATTGCATCATACTTGACTAATACGGCTTATTCGGCTACGCTCCAACAGAGTCTGAATTCATCAGACTACCTATTACTGATTATCCATGGTCCGCCTTCTGAGCCATGGCTTCACAACATCCAGCCTCGCAACGATTTCGGATACACGGCGCCACAATCTTCTTGCCAGAAACAGGATGCTGACATGTTACCACCCATTACTCGCAAGAAATACGCAGATCGTCTCACCGATTTGATTCGTCTCGGCGAAGACATTACGATATCCTGTCGTACAATCGCCTCCGAGAATTGGGTGACTCGTAATTCTCGAACAAAGACAGTACACTCAGTCAACTGGCCAGAGTTTGTGAGATGGCGCACCAGTTGCACAACACTGCTTGATCAATTGGTACCACACACAAGCACCCACCGAGGCACAGCTCGCCGCTTTGGTACGATCAGGAATCGTGTTGACTCACTCCAGTTCGGAATACAGTTCCTCAAGGCAATCGCAGATGATTTTGATGGTGGGTTTCTGGACGACCTTGGTGAACAAGTTGAGGCGGAGATCGCTGCAGATTACTTAGGCCAAGCTGAGCTGCTAGTTGAATCCGATGAGCGCAACCACGTCAGGGCAGCTCCTGCGGCAGTCCTTGCTGGTGCAGTGCTGGAAAAAGCCCTCAGGTCGATATGTGAACACCTGTCACCACCTGAGGCAACCGTCCACAGTTCCGGAAAGCCCTTAACGCTGAATCCCCTGATCGATTCCCTTCGTAAGCGCGAAGCCTTCAGCGAGGTCATGGCGAAACAGTTACGTGCATGGGCGGAAGTACGGAACAGCGCGGCTCACGGAAAATTCAATGACTTCACGACGGATCAGGTAAAGGCTATGATTTCTGGAATCAAAACATTCCTGGTAGAGCATGAATGAACCATAGCTCACTATCAATTCGAATGTTCAGACATAATGCGAAGCGAGTAAACTTTGGCTTCATAACGGTACCTGTCCAGCGCCGCTATGTTTATCATCGAGACATTGATCCATATTTAGGCGCGCTCTTGAGCCCATCATATTCGTGATCGACAAGAAGTTCGTCGGGATGTTGCCTTGCAGTAGCCGGGATTAGATTCAAGTCTGGCTTCTTGCCATCAGCGAAAAGAACCTGAGCAGCGAACTTATGATCATCAAGCGTATATTTGTCTTTCCGCATGAATATGTAGGACACGCCTCGTACTGACTAGACCTGTATCTCGATGAAGGGGCCGCTCTCATAGTTAGCAGCAAAGTCGACCCCACGATCATCAACCTCAATGCCGTACACTTGGAAGCCGTGCATCGTCAGTTCCATTTTGACGAAGTACTCGGCATAAGCGCCGACTTGCTGTGTGTTCAGGGCGCTCCAGATATATCTGGACATCCGATCGCATTCGTCTTACCCCAAACAAACCGACAATAACAAATCTCTAATCACGCTTTAAATCCTTCTGAAAGATGTGCGCTCGATGAAAACTTAAGTACTGCATAGTCTGCTCCGACGCAGTGGCTGTAAGCTGCTTACCTATAACATCAAGTTGCTCCCTCTCTGCTTTATTTAATTTCGAAGACACAATCATGCTTCCATTGGAGTCGAACGAAATTAATCCAGCGTCAAATAGGGCATCGTAATTGGCGAGTAGAGGTAGACCATTTGCGGGATCCAACCGTTCTTGGTCTGTCGAATTACGCCATGGTTTAATGTGAGATGCTCTAATTGCATCACGTGTTGATGAGCCAGATACTGCACACCGAGAGTTCCAAATGCGGAGCACTTTGCGGCGAAATGCTCCTTGACCGATTCTGGCTTGTACGAGCATCTCGGTGATGGTAGACGGTGCTTGTTCATTACTAAGAATAGACTTAAGATCACTTGCCAACGAGTTGCGGATTATATCATGAACAGAAATGCGTGATTCGATATGTGCGAGATAATATGCTTTATTATCAATGATGCTTCCAAGCCGCAAGAGTGTGTGTTCGTCGAATTTATCAATGTGCCTAGCGCCGGATGTAGCTGGATCCGTCGCTATACAAAGAACACCGTAGGCTTCTGCGCCCTTATTGATTGCCTGAATATGAGATAGACGCTCATCATGCCCTCGGCCTTTTTGTGCTTCCAAACGTGCAGACTTACTGCCAACTTGGATTACTTCTTGGCCATCAACGTATCGTATTTGATCAACCCATACGCGAAGAAACACCCGACCATATTTATCGCTAGCACCCCATGACCACCTTGAATTCTTGAGTTTTGCTCCCAGAGTTTGTTCGAAGAAGCTAGTGATACCCATTTTGTAATCCTTCATCGCCTGTACATGGAACAGAAGGACCGAGCAGCCAGAATACATCTTCTAGGTATTCTACTAAACGCAAGAAGCGAATTCTGTTACCAGATTGCATCGCGAAATCTGGAAATCAATGAACTATGTTGTCTGATGATACCATGCCTACATGTCGAAATGTACTGATAAACCCACCCGGGTAGTTTCGGGAAATTGCCCCCGAGGAATGCACAGACTCAGATGACGGCGTCAACATCAAACTGTATGCGCCGGTTCAATACTGCGGCACCCGCCGGGACAGTCTAAATCCACGGTCCCAAACGACCACAGCGCCCACCAACTCGCATCAGCCTGTACCCGCGGCAGTTAGCTTACAAATGCGGCTTTTCGCATATGAGGTGCCACACCCCGATCCGCTGTCAACCAAAGTGAAGCCGAGGCCGATTTTGAGAACAAGAGACAAAATGGAGCAGCACTCGCCCCCTATCGGACCTCTCTCCCGACTTCTCTTTTCGGCCTCCTGCAGCACCCGGAATCTCGGTCCCGTAACCGACGCAACCCCAACCAAATACAAAGGCCCCGATCTACAATAGATCGGAGCCTCCGTCAACATCTCTGTAACTCATTGCTAAACTTAAACTTGTTGGCTCCCCGCGCAGGGCTCGAACCACCATCCCTCGGATAACAGCAATCGGCTTCAGGATCTCATCTGCTCAAGATGATTCTCGCCTCTACTTCAACATCATGATCTTGCCGGTCCTGGTGCCCCCCTCGCCGGTCGTCACCCGCAGGAAGTAAGTCCCGCTGGTCACCGTCCTCCCCCGCTCGTCCCTCCCATCCCAGACGATGTCGCAATCCCCGCCCCAAGCGACACCCGCCAACCGCGTCACGACCCTCCCCGCCGTATCATGAACAACGACGGACACGGGCCCCACCGCGATCCCGCTCAGCCGCAGCGTCGTGCTCGGATTGAACGGATTCGGCACTGCCGTCACCCTCACCGAGTCGATCGCGGGCACGTTCTCCCCCGCCCCCACCGGCACCCAAACCTCCCGATACTCCGCCGCGCCGAGATTCCCGTCCCCGTTCCCCTCGGGGCACTGCTCCACCAGCGCCGCCCCATCCGCCGACCCGTACACCCCCAGCGCCACCACCAATGCCATCGGCCGCGCCCCCGGGTACAGATCCCCCAGATGGATCGCCCCCTCCAGCACCGCGCCGCGCGCCTGCTCGACCCGCCCGGTCGGCGGCGTGACCTGTGCGGCGTCGAACCAGCCGCACCACGCGTTGCTGCCCTCGCCGGCCAGGAACGCGTCCCAGGTCAGCGCCTGCCCGGCCTTGGCCCAGGGCGCCCCGCGCGCCGAGGCGCCGCCCGCGCCCAGCAGCAGGAAGGCGTCGCGCCCCGCCTGGCTCGTGACCGCATCGGTCGCCAGGTAGAGCCAGGGCTCCTCCCACGCGTACCACAGGCGCACCCCGCCGCAGTCCTCGAGCATCGCGCCGGTGTCCGGCTGGCCGTCCATCGAGAACGGCGACTCCTCGCTCTGCCCGCCCGCGACCGTCAGGTGCCAATCGGTGCCGCCGTTGTTGTCCCACAGGCCGGCGCCGTCGGTGAAGACGCAATCCAGGACCAGGGCGCTGCCCGGTACAGAAATGTCGGCGCGCCAGGCCGTGGCGGTGTCGTCCCAGGCCATGGCCGTGTCGTGGACGTTGGTCCAGCCGTCGATCCCCCAGTGCATCTGGACCGCGGTCGCCGCCGCCAGGGGCCGGCCGGCCGGCTCGTACCAGACGTGCGCCGTCTGCCCCGCCTGCGGCGGCGAGGGCAGCGTGCGCACGACCGGGTCCTCGCCCGCGCCGCCGTCGCCCGCGCCCACCCAGACGTGCTGGATCGGCGAGCGCGTGACGTGCCCCAGCGAGTCCTCGGCCTCGATGTAGTAGTCCAGCAGGATCTCCGAGTAGCCGGTCAGCTCGAACCAGTACTGGTCGGCGATGCGCGACGGCAGCGTGGTGAAGTCGATCTCGCCCATGGGCCAGGGCTCGCCCGTCGGCATGACGCGCCGGTTCATCGGCCGCGCGCTCCAGGCGCCCACGCCCGCGCCGCCGGCGTAGGTCTCGTTGACGATCGTGGCCGGATCGTTGCGGCCGTCCTGGTCCTCGCGGACCATCAACTCGACGCGAGCGAGGCCCGAGGCGTCGTGGGCGAAGGTCCAGACGTGGAAGTCGCGGGGCATGGTCGTGCCCTGGCCGCCGGGGTAGCCCCAGAGCGAGCCGCCGCCCTGGCCGCCGGGGTTCCAGGGCAGGCGCTGCGGCAGCCACACCGTCGGCGACGAGGCGTCGCCCAGGCTCGCGATCACCGGGTCGGCCAGCGCGACGGCGCGGTTGCAGGCCAGCGTGGCCTTGATCTCCATGTCCAGGGACGCGCCGTAGTACATGTAGCCGCTCTCGTAGCCGGCCAGCAGGAAGTGCCAGGCCCGCTCGGCGGCGTTGGCGCCGGGGTTCGGGGAGACGACCTTCTCGGGGTCGACCGCGAAGTGCGCGGCCGCGGTCTCGACGCGGTTCTGGGCGGCGATCAGCACGGCCCAGTTGCGCTCGTCCTCGGCCCAGCCGCCGGGGATGTCGAACTGGCCGGCCGCGTCCACGAGCGGCCAGTTCCAGTTGATGAACTGCGGGCTGCCGAAGTCGCCGTCGGCGTTGACCCAGCCGCCGTCCTCGACGTGGACGACGTCGCCGGCCGGCACCGGGTGGTGGCGCAGGTAGGTGGCGACCGTGGTGGGCGTGTGGCCGGCCGCGGCCGCGGCGTGGGTGAACTGCGTGACGCTCTCGTGGTAGTAGGAGTAGCCGCCGCTCCAGGCGTTGTCGCCGTCGTGGGCGAAGAGCACGAGCATCGGGCGCTGGGGGTCGTTGTAGGGGGCCAGGGCGTCGACGCCGCCGGTGCCGAACAGGCCGTAGCCCTCCTCCCAGCCCATGGCGTCGGCGGCCGGCACCACCACCAGCGACCGGCTCGCGCCGGTGGCCGGGTCGACGTACGCCGCGCGGTGCGGCGTGAAGCCGAACGGGTACGGCACCTTCAGCGTGACGCCGCGCGAGATGGTGTGGCTGGTCCAGTTCGCCTGCGCGGGGTTGACCTGGTCGGCGGGGTTCGGGGCGTCGGTGTTGTCGAGGTTCGCGGCCCAGGGGTAGCCCTCGCAGGCCCGCGCGAGGTGCAGGTCGGGCACGATCGCCCAGGCCACGCCCGCGTCGGCCAGGGCGGGGATCATGCGCTCGCTGAAGCACATCTCGGCCGGGAAGAAGCCGGCCGACTGCGCACCGCTCCCCCAGGCGTCGTCCCAGATCGCGCGGCCGCAGGCCAGTTCCATGCGCAGCGCCGCCTCGGGCAGCAGCGGCCCGATCGCGTGGTGGAAGCCCGCCAGCACCGGGTCCAGGCGCGGGTCGCCGGCGGCGTTGAGCCAGCCGCGGGCCGTGCGGTAGTGGCTCCACCAGTCGGCGGCGTAGCGGCCGCCGTTCCAGCCCGCCTGCCCCAGCGAGTTCAGGTTCTCGACCAGGGCGCCCGCGAACGAGACCTGCGCCCCGGCCTCCGGCAGGTCCAGCACCATCTGCAGCGCGTCCTTGGGGTACCACTGGTAGTCCGCGACGCGGTCGTCGGAGTTGAAGATCGAGAACTCGTCGTTCTGCGAGTGCCCCAGCGTGATGGTCTCGAAGGCGGTCTCGTACCGCCCCGGCGTCCACACGCTCTCGTCCGGCCAGTAGATCGGCTGGTGCATGTGCCACAGGTACGTGGTGTGCACCCCGCTGCCAGCCCCCGCCGCCGCCGCCCACCCCAGCACGCAAACCCTCGCCAAGCCCCGTTTCATCAGGCCCTCTCCCCGGTGCAGGTTCCGCCATGAAGCCTAGCACATCCGGACACTCCGCCAGCCCAGATAAGCGTGCCGGGGA
>JADHEF010000563.1_pt1 | contig 36215 bp, 34 predicted proteins | sample 8952391 | NCBI WGS metagenome assembly JADHEF01 (sample SAMN16124439, study PRJNA663245) | bioreactor sludge metagenome | isolation source: sludge (nitrite) | place: India:Bengaluru | collected 2019-02-28 | reverse complement strand
GACGGCACTCGGTGTAGCGCATGGCCGCCGCGCTGTCGCCGTCGATCGAGCCGAAATTGCCCTGCCCGTCCACCAGGGTGTAGCGCAAGGAAAAATCCTGCGCCATGCGCACCAGGGTGTCGTAGATGGCCTGGTCGCCGTGGGGGTGGTACTTACCCATGACATCGCCGACCACGCGCGCGCATTTCACATAGGGCCGGTTGTGCACATTGTTCACCTCGTGCATCGCGAACAGCACACGGCGATGCACCGGCTTGAGGCCGTCGCGCACATCGGGCAAGGCACGGCCCACGATCACGCTCATCGCGTAATCGAGATAGCTGCGACGCATTTCCTCTTCGAGCGATACCGGAAGAGTCTCTTTGGCGAACTGATCCATGGGGAAGGAATGAGCCACGCGGACTCGACGCCGATGGCGGCGCGGCGGTGGCTAAGCAGTTGAATCGGCGGCGATTTTACCACCGCACCCCGCCGCCTCCGGGTTCGCACCTAGTGGTTTGAATACGAACTGATACGCCGACGCCCTAGGTAGTTTTGCTATAGTGGCCGCGCTGTGCCTTTGGACGATCCACACAACATTGAACCGCCCGCACAATCGACTCAGAGGGGAAATAATGAATAAGACGCTCAAACTCGCTGCACTGATCGCTGCAACCGCTGTCGTCGCCGGCTGCGGCGCGATGGGCCAAGCCGGCCCGCGCAATGGTTATTCGCAAAGCCCGAACACCACCGTCGTCAAGGACCCGTACGGCCTGTGCTGGCGTACCGGCTACTGGAGCACCGCCGACGCCACCGAAGAATGCGACCCGGCCCTGGTGCCCAAGAAGGAAGTGCCTGCTCCCGTGCCGGCCCCCGCGCCGGCTCCGACGCCGGCCCCCGCGCCGGTCGTGACCCCGGCCCCGGCGCCCGCGCCTGTGCCCGCCCCGGTGCCGGTCCCGGCCGCGCCGAAGTCGGAAAAGGTCTCGTTCGCCGCTGACGCCTTCTTCGACACCGCCAAAGCCGTGCTCAAGCCCGAAGGCAAGACCAAGCTCGACGACCTGGTCGGCAAGCTCAAGGGCGTGAACCTCGAAGTCATCATCGCCGTCGGCCATACCGACAGCCAAGGTGGCGAGGCTTACAATCAGAAGCTGTCGGTCAAGCGCGCCGAAGCCGTCAAGACCTATCTGGTCGAAAAGGGCATCGAACCGAACCGCGTCTACACCGAAGGCAAGGGCAAGACCCAGCCGGTGGCCGACAACAAGACCGCCGAAGGCCGTTCGAAGAACCGCCGCGTCGAGATCGAAGTCGTCGGTACGCGCACCGTCACGCAATAAGCGGCTTGGCGTCGCGAAAAAGCCCTGCCCCGCAGGGCTTTTTTTTTGCCGTCGGCCGCACAATAGCGCCCGCGGATTTTCCGGAACCGAAGCGATGAACGTCGATCAAGCCGAACTCGAGAAATTCAACAGCCTCGCCAGCCGCTGGTGGGACCCGACCAGCGAATTCAAGCCTTTGCACGACATCAACCCCTTGCGCCTGGGCTGGATCGACGCGATCGCGCCGCTGGCCGGCAAGCGGGTGGCCGACATCGGCTGCGGCGGCGGCATCCTCGCCGAGTCGATGGCGCGGTCCGGCGCGCGCGTCACCGGTATCGACATGGCCGACAAGCCGCTCAAGGTCGCGCAATTGCACAGTCTCGAATCCGGCATCGAGGTCGATTACCGCAAATCGACGGCCGAAGAACTCGCCGCGGCCGAAGGCGCGAGCTTCGACGTCGTGACCTGCATGGAAATGCTCGAACATGTGCCCGATCCGGCCGGCATCGTGCGTGCGGCCGCCGCGCTCGCCAAGCCCGGCGGCCATCTGTTCTTCTCGACCCTGAACCGCAATCCCAAGAGCTATTTGTTCGCGGTGATCGGCGCCGAGTATCTGCTGCGGCTATTGCCGCGCGGCACCCACGATTACGAAAAGTTCATCAAGCCCTCGGAACTCTCGGCCCATGTGCGCGCCGCCGGACTCGAACTGATCGGCCTCAAGGGCATGAGTTACAACCCCTTCAACCAGACCTATGCGCTCGGCACCGACACGAGCGTGAATTACCTCGTCGCCTGCCGCAAACCATGACCCACCCCGCCTTCTCGCGCGCCGTCCATGTCGTGCTTTTCGATTTCGACGGCACCCTGGCCGATACCGCGCCCGACCTGGCCGGCGCCGTCAACACCATGCGCGAACGGCGTGGCTTGCCCGCCCTGCCCCTGGCCAAGCTGCGGCCCTGGGCCTCGCACGGCGCACGCGGCCTGATCGCCGCCGCCTTCGGCGTCGAACCGCAAGACCCGGGTTACGAACCGATGCGGGTCGAGTTCCTGGCTGATTACGAAGCCGCGCTCTGCGCCCAGACCACCTTGTTCGATGGCATGCCGGCGGTGCTCGAACAACTCGAACGCCATGGCCTGCGCTGGGGCATCGTCACCAACAAGATGGCGCGCCTGACCGCGCCCATCGTGCGCGCGCTGCACATCGAGCGCCGCGCGGCCGTGGTGGTCTCGGGCGATACCACGCCCTACGCCAAGCCGCACCCGGCCCCCTTGTTGCACGCGGCGGGCGAACTCGGCGTCGATCCGCGCGATTGCGTCTATATCGGGGATGACGAACGCGACATCGTGGCGGGCCGCGCCGCCGGCATGGCGACGATCGCGGCGGCCTATGGCTATTGCTCGGAAATCGATCCGCGCCGCTGGGAGCCCGATGCGGTCATCGAAGCGCCGGCCGGACTGCTCGGTTTGATCGGCCTGCCGATGCCGGCTTGAAATGCCGGGGGCGCACCCCCACGTGCTAGACTGGATCACTCTATGGGGGCGACCTGGTTTCGACGTGGGTCGCGAAGCAGAGCAGGGCAGCCCGAGCACCAGTTCCGCTCGTAAATCTACTGGAAAAAAGTAACTGCGAACGACGAACGTTTCGCTCTCGCCGCTTAATTGCCGGTGAGCCTCACAGCGGTTTGCCTTCGGGCCGTGCCGGGTAACCGGTGGTGAGGTCATCTACGAAGGCTAATGTCCGGTCATGTCGCGGGGCCGGGCCCGAAAACCTAGCGAATCGCTTCACCGGACCGTGCCGCTTCGGGACGTGGGAGTCAAATCAAACAAGACGGCTAAGGTTGTAGAACTGCCTGTAGAGGATTTACGGACGCGGGTTCGATTCCCGCCGCCTCCACCACACCCCAAGGCCCGGACATCGCCCGGGCCTTTTCTTTTCGATCGGGCCCAAGCGCCCGCCCGCCACGGACCTTGCGCAAACCGACATGCACGGCCGCTAAACTTCCGACCACCTTCGCCCGTCCTAAGCGCCATGGATACCCGCCTTGATCCCCGCTCGCCCGATCCCGTGCTGCGCCGTCTTTCGGTGCTCGCGTTCTGGATCGCCGCCCTGATGCTGCTCTGGCGCTTTCTGCCGACCATCGAAGCCTGGTTCACCCCGCGCGACGGCACGCCGCGCACGGTCGCCGCGCGCGGCGATCTGGCCGCCGATGAAAAGGCGACCATCGAGTTGTTCGAGAAGGCGCGCGATTCGGTGGTCTTCATCGCGACCGCCCAGGTGGTGCGCGATGCCTGGACGCGCAACGCCGTCCTGGCGCCGCGCGGCGCGGGCTCGGGTTTCATCTGGGATGATGCGGGCCATGTGGTCACGAATTTCCATGTCATCGAAGGCGCATCGCAAGCGATCGTGAAACTCGCCGACGGGCGCGATTACCAGGCCGCCCTGGTCGGCGCCTCGCCGGCGCACGACATCGCGGTGCTGCGGATCGGGGTCGGGTTCAAACGCCCGCCGCCGGTGCCCATCGGCACCAGCCATGATCTGAAAGTCGGGCAAAAGACCTTCGCGATCGGCAATCCGTTCGGCCTCGACTGGACGCTGACCGGCGGCATCGTCTCGGCCCTCGATCGTTCGCTCGCCGGCCAGCCCGGCAGCCCGACCATCGAGCATCTGATCCAGACCGACGCGGCCATCAATCCCGGCAATTCGGGCGGGCCGCTGCTCGATTCGGCCGGGCGGCTGATCGGCATCAACACCGCGATCTACAGTCCGTCGGGCACGTCGGCGGGCATCGGCTTCGCGGTGCCGGTCGACACCGTGATGCGGGTGGTGCCGCAAATCATCCAGACCGGCCGCTACATCCGACCGACCTTGGGGCTCGATACCGACGAACAACTCAACCGGCGCCTGATCGCGGCCACCGGTGTGCGCGGCGTGTTCATCTTGCGCGTGCAACCCGGCGGCGCGGCCGACAAGGCCGGTCTGGCCGGCGCGCGTTCGGGGCCGCGCGGCATCGAAGCGGGTGATGTGATCCTGGAGGTCGAGGGCAAGCCGGTGGACAGCATGGCCAGGCTCGCGGCCTTGCTCGACGACTTCAAGGTCGGCGCCCCGGTCCGGCTGAAGGTGCAACGCGGCCAGCAGACGCGCGAAGTCGTGGTGACACTGCAACCGGGGGCGTGAGCCGGCACGCCCGCGCCGTCGCTCAAGCCCCCGCCCGCCGGGCGCGCGGCTGGGCGGCGTACACCGCCAGCGCCGCCGCCGCGAGGCCGAGCGCATGGCGCCCGCCGCCGCGCAGGAAGTCCTTCCAGACGATGAGCGGCGAAAAGGTGTCGGGCATCCAAAGGTCGCGCGCGATCTGCCAAAGCTCGCCGGCCAGCACACAGGGCAGATCGAACAAGACCAAAGCGCCCAGCATCGGCGCCAGCCAGATCAGGCGCCGCCACAGTTCGCGCCAGCCCGAGGCCGGCCAGGCGGCGGCGGCGATCAGCGCGACGATCGCGCCGTACAGGCCCTGGATGGCGAGCGTCGAGGCGTTCGCGGTGCCGCGCGCATCGGGGAATACGACTTGATGGCCGATCACCGCTGCGCGTTTCCACATCACGGTCGCGCGCAACACCCGGTCGGCGCCTTCCTGGTCGGGGCCGAGGGCGAGCAACTCGAAATCGTCGGCGACCAGCGCGAACACCGCGCGGTAAGCCGGCAACAAGCTTTGGGTGAGGCTTTGCGCGCCCGCGAGGGCGAGCCCCAGCAACAGGCCGCTCGCAAGCGCCAGGCGCGCGAGGCTGGCGCCCAAGGCCGGCGACCACAGGCGCAACGCCAGCGCGCTCATGCGTGCGTCGGCCGGTGCACGGCGCCGCCCGCACAACGATCGAGCCAGACCAGAAAGAAAGCGGCGGTCGCCGCGATCAGGACCAAAGGTGCGACCACCCCATGCAACACATCGAACCATCCCTGGTCGTGCCGATAAGCGAAGAACAAGGCCAACACCCGAACTTGGTTCAGCGCGAACACCCAGCCGGTGCCAAGCCACAGCCCCAACACCTTCCAGCGCCAGGCCAGCGGGGCGACCAGCATCGCCGCCGCGACCAGAAAGACGACCTCGACTCCTTCGCAGCCGTTGAGGATGTTGATGCCGCCGCCGGGTGCGCGCAGCCGCGAGCCGACCGCCTGGACCCCGACCTCGGGCGCGATGCGATCGATGAGCCAGGCCGCGGTGCCGACGGTCGCCTCATCGATGACCCAGCGTTCGACCCGCGTGCCTTGCGCGAAGGTATAAGCGCCCTGCAACAACAGGAACAACGCGAGAAAGCCGAACACCCGCGCGCGCAGGCTCGGACGCGCAGCGGCACTGGCCGCGGTCTGGCCGTCTGGCCAATAGGGCACGCCGGTGGGGGAACGCGGCAGACTCATCGCACGCTCGTTTGCAGACCGAAGACGCGCAGCATGCGAGGCGCCGATGACGCCACCATGAAGCAGCGGCGCACCGACTTTAGTGTCGGCCGGCGCGCCGCCTGTCCTGCGTCAACGCGCGCTCAATGCGCGGCCTGCCGGCGGCGCAAGGCGCCGAACAAGCCGAGGCCGAGCATGACCAAGGCCCACGCCGGCAAGGGCGCATCGCCATCGGCCGCGCCGCTGCCGGCGATCACGAAGCTGCGCGCGACGGTTGGCGCGGCCGCGTAACTCGCATTGCCGGCCTGGCTGGCGCTCACGGTGCAGGTACCCGCCGCGATCAAGCTCACGGTATTGCCCGAGACCGTGCAGACCTGGGTCGTCAGCGAGGCGTAGGCCACCGGCAGGCCGGAACTCGCGCTCGCGTTCAGGCTGAGCGTCGCGCTCGCGAGGCTTTGGTCGCCCGGCGCGGGGAAGTCGATGGTCTGGGCGGTGCCGACCGCCGTCTGTTGGCGCACCGCGACCTGGGCCGCCGCCGGCGCCGCCTCGGTATTGCCCAACGCGTCGGTGGCGCGGCTATAGAACTCGTAATAGCCCTGGCCTTGCGGGAAGTTGAAAGCGGCCTGGTAGGGCGCGGCGTTCGCCGTGGCGGCGAGGGTCCAGGCGCCCCAGCTCAGGTTGTCGGCCGAATAGCGGTAATAGAACTTCACGTTCGCGATCGAAGCGCCCGAAGCCTGGGTGCTCACTTGCAGCACCGGCGCGTTGCTGCCGTATTCCTTGGCGTCGAAGGCGTAGCTGGGCGCGGTCGCATCGGCCGAGCCTTCGCTGGCCGGTTTGAGCAGGATCGACACGCGTTTGTCGCCGGCCCATTCCTGTTGCACGAAGCCGCCGACATTCCAGCTGTACCAAAGGCCCGTGGTCTGCGCGAGGGTCTGGGTGTCGAGCACCGCGCCCGGCGTCGGCTGGGTGTTCCAGGTCAGACCGGTTTCGGTCCAGGCGTCGTCGCTCGCGCCGCGCGCCTCGACCGCCAAGGCGGCACCGGCCGCGCGGAAGTTCCACAATTGCAGCGTGGCGCCGCCGATGTTGGTGCCGGCCGGCAAGCTCGACAAGTCGAACTTGAGCCAGGCGCGTTCGTCGCCGTAGCTGCTGGTGCTGCTGCTTTGCAGGTACAGGTTGGTGCTAGTGCCGTAATTGCTGGTCGGACGACCGCTCGCAACCTGGGCATCGGCCACCGGCGCGAGGCTGAAGGCGACCGTGCTTTGCTGAACCGTCGCGCTGAGCACGACCGCGCCGCTGGCCTGGGCCGGCAAAGGATCGACGCGCGAATTCAGGCCCGTCGCGCTCGGCAGACTCGCGCTGCTGACCACCGCGGCATCGCGCCTGAACCGCAACGCGAAATTCTCCATGGTCGGCACACCCGTAATCAGGAGTACATCGCCGACATTGCCGGGCAACGCGGCGGCGTTGTAGGCGGTCGCATCCCAAATCTTGAGCGTCTGGCCGAATTGGTCCACCACCGTGTCGGCGGCGGTCTTCTTGCCCAGGAACTGGACGTAATGGTTCTTGTGTTCGTCGTCCATGAAGGCGCCGATCGAGGCCATGAAGCTGGGCTTGGCGAGGCTCGCGTCATGGCCGAGGATCTTGAACTCGACGCCATCGGCCTGGATGCCTTCTTGTTCGACGAATTCCGGGTTGCCGTCGTAAAAGCCCGCCTTGCCCCAGACTTCGATGATGTCGCCTTGCTTGAGCACGCCCGGCTTGAAGCCGAGGAAGCTGCGATAGACCTGCATCTCGGCGAACCGGTTGGCCGGGTTGACGCCGCCGTCGGCGCCGACGAGCGCGAGCGGCACCTGGCGCTGTCCGCGCCGCAATAGGGTTTCGGGCGTGGCGCTCAACAAGCGCACGAAGGCCTTGTCGAAAGTGGGCCGGCTGTCGGCGTCGTCCATCATGGTCACGACCGCGCGGTAGCCGCCCGAGAATTCGCCATTGAGGTGATAACGATCGCCGCCCACCTGATAGGCGGTCGCCGCGCTGCCGTGCTGGCTGCGCATGAAATCGACGATGCCGTCGCGCACCAGGGCCGGATTGGTCAAGGGGCTGGCATCGACCCAGGAGAAGCCGGCCGGCGGATGGGCATACATGTAATTGTTGATCGCGACCGTGTAGGTGTGCGCGAGGTCGATCGGCTGGCCCTTGAACTTCACGCTGGTCGGCACGCCGTCCACGGCGGTCACATCGAGATCGCGCGAGAAGCCCGCGTTCATCGTCGTGGCCTTGAGGAAGTTCACGATCTCCTGTCCGCTCATGTTGACGCGATAAAACGTGTCGTCGTTCCAGGGGAAGGTCTCGTAGACCTGCAAGTAAGTGACCGGACCGGCCGGAATGTCGGCGCGCACGCCGCCGCCCGCTTCGACCGCGAGATCGCATTGACCGAACAATTGCTCGGCCTTCCAGCGCATCGCATCGGTGATCCATTGGCCGGCGGTGTTGTTGCCGCTCCACGGATATTCGTTGGGCGACCACCAGCGCATTTCGTTGTCGAGCATCAGATTGTCTGCGGTATAGCCGACCACCTCGTTCACCGGGTGGCCCGGATGCGCGGCGTCGTATTGCGCGATCAGATCGTTGACGAAGGCCTGCACCTCGGGGTCGGGCGTGATCTCGGCGTTGCGGATCGGGTGCTGGGTCGCGCCCACATAGCCGCCGCTCGCGCTGAGCCTGAGTTCGCCGATGTATTTCATGTAGCTCGACGACTCGGTGAAGATGGTCTTGTAGTTCAGTTCCATCGGCTGCCAAACGGTCTCGGTCCAGGTATGCCAATGGCCGGCCACCACCGCTTCGGGCAGCTTGGCCGCGCCATCGTCCACCAGCAGCGGCGCCGCGACGCTCGGGTTCGGATCGACGATCGCGCTATGGCCGATGTGGGCCACCAACACCACGACATCGACGTTCTGGGTGTTGCGCAACTCGTTCACATAGTCGGCCAGATGGCAGGGCGCGCTGGTGCCGGTCCAGTCGCATTCGACGACTTCGAGCGTGCTCGCCAGCGTGGCCCCGACTTCCGAGGCCGACGTGGTGTAGCCGAGGATGCCGACCTTGGTGCCGTTGACGGTGACGATGTTGTAAGGCGCGAAGTACGGCTGATGGGTGTTGATGTCGCGCACATTGACCGACAGCACCGGCACGCCCGAGTTCTTGAGCGCGACCAGATTCGCGATGTAGCTCGCGTCGCGCACATCATGGTTGCCGACCACCACCGCATCCATGCCGCGCCCGCGCTGGGCGACGAGCTTGGCCGAGAGCATCTGATAGAACTGCGTCATGCTCGCGTTGCCGTTCATGTCGCCGATCGGATTGCCTTCCGAGATGTCGCCGGCATCGATGACCAGCGATTGCGGATCGGCCGCGGTCAGCGCGAGCATCTTGCCCGCGAGATGGGCGGCGCCGCCCACGTCCTCGAAGGTGGTCGCGGTGTTCGCATGGGTCGGGATCGCCCATTTGTGCGGCGTGAGCCGCGCATGGGTGTCGTTGACGTGATAGATCGTGAACGGCCCTTTGGCCTGGCCGGCCGTGAAATGCGCGACCAGTTGCTTCGCGCCCGTGACATTGCCGAGCACCAGCGGGTTCGCGGTGCTCGTATCGCCGTCGTTGCCGGTCCAATGGCTGAACACATAACCCGCGTTGCCGATCGCGGTCACCGCGCTGGCCGACGCGCCGTAATCGACGCTTTGCGTGGTCGCGCCGCTCAGGCTGCCGTTGGCATCGGCCGCGAAGCTCAGGCTGTACGACCGGATGTTCGCCGAGCAACTCGCGCTGCTGCCGCCACCGGTGCCGGCGCAGCTCCAGGTCCAGGGATGCCCGTTCCCGGCCACCGCCGACGCGATGCCGGCGCCGCACAACTGCGCCGGAGCGACCGCCGCCAGCACCTGGCCCTGGTCGGCGCCGCAAGCGCCATTCTGGAACGCGGCCGCGCTGACGGTGCCCTGCACTTCCAGATCGGCCGCCGTCGTATTGGCGGTGTCGAACACGTACCAGGTGCCCGAGGCGCTGCTGCCGCCCAGGTTTACGACGCGGAAAGTCACGGTCGTGCCGGCCGGCACATTCTGCAAAGCCGCGACACCGCTCAGATCGATCGCGCCCAGCGAGCCGCCCGATGAGGCGGTGGAGGCATAGTTGAGCGTCGCGATGTCGATGAAGGCACCGCTGCCGAGCTGGTATTGCAGCACGCCGCTGCTCGGCCCCGAGGCCGAGCGCCGGTAATCGAAGCGACCGATCGCGCTGAACGAGACCTGATAACCCGACGCCGCCGCGACGCTGAAGCTCGCGTAATCGCCACCGCTGACCGCGGCCGCGCTGGTCGCGTTCTGCCAATCGTTGCCACCCCAGCCGCGCGCGGCGGCCGTGCCCGAGGTGCCGACACCGCTGCCGCGCGTGAGCCCGCCCACCGTGAGGTTGGCATCGCGGGTCGTGGCCGCGAGCGGCGAAGCGCCGAAGTTGTTGCTGCCGCCGGCCAGCCCGTGCACATCCCAGGCGGCCAACACCGCAGCGCCCGCCGGGGCCGCGAAGGCCGACCACGATATGCACGCGGCGAGCACGGCGGATTTGGACGCGGCGCGCAGCCGCTGGCCGCTCGCAGGGAGCGGACGGTCGATGAACATGGACATGACAGGCTTCTTTCGGGCAGCACGCGCGCCGCCGGACGAGGGCGCGCGGGGGCGAACGGGGATCGGGAGTTGGCGGGGCTTACTTGACCCGACGGCGCCGCGCGACCGCGCCGAGCATGGCCAGACCGGCGAGCATCAGCGCATAGCTTTCGGGCTCGGGCACGGCCGTGACCGACAAGGTGAAGTTGTCGATCGCGAGGCCATGGTCGTTGCCGACATCGTTGTTCTCGATCCAACGCAGCCAAAGCGTCTGACCCGCGTTCCATTGGGTCGCGACCGTGCCGCCGACCTGGCTCACCAGGCCCGCGGTATTGCCGTCGATCGCGCCGGCGGTGCTCGCGGTCGCGGGCGCGGTCCAGTTGAAGCGGCTACCGGCCGCGGTCCAGTCGGTCACGGCCGCGAAACTCGCGCCGTAGCCGTATTGCAGAACCATGCTCTGGTTCTGATAGGCCGCATTGGTGTTGCCGCCATTGCGCCATTGCTCGCCGTCGAAGCCGACGGTGAAGCTGTCCAGGGTCAGACCGCTGTCGTTCTGGAACGCGACCGCGATCCAGCCGGCGACCGCGCCGCTCGCGGGCGTGGGGCTGCCGAAATAGGTGTTGGCCGAAGCGATGCCGCCCAGCGCGCGATCGGCGGCGCTGCTGCCGTAACTGTAGAAAGCGCCGGTCGTGCTGTTGCCGCTGTCGGCGCGATAGCTCGTGATCGCGGCGAAGTCCTTGTTGAACAAGGACCACCCGGCCAGCGTCGTGTCGTTGGTCCAGGCATTGGCGGTGCCGCTGGCGGCCAGACTGTCGAAGCTTTGTTGATAGGTGTAGGCGCCGTTGTCGATCGACAAGGCGGCATGCGCGCACGCGCCCGAGAACCACAAGCCCGCGGCCACCATGGCCGCCGACCATTTTGCGAAACGAGGTTGCATGAAAGACTCCCTGAAGTCGGTTCTTGCACCCATGCCGTCAAGAAGCGGCTTCTAAATGCAACGGGCGCTGTATGCCGCGCATCTTGGTCGGCCAACATTGCGTCAGCCGCGTTGCGCCCCCGGCTTACGCATGAGCCGAATGGCGCAGAGCGCCGCGCATGTGGCGCGCGGCTCAGGGAATCAGAAGAAAAAGTTCGAAGGCGGATTCGGGCGCGGTGGCGAGCGCCGGGCCCGCGCCCGGATCAATGCAGATGATGCAGATGCGGCGGTTCGGCGTCTTCGGGCAATTCGGCATGCACCACATCGCCTTGCGCATTCGGGAACAAAGGCGCGCCGCAGTCTTCGCAGAATTCGAGCGGGAAGCGATGTTCGTGCTCGAAGACCTGGGTCACCCCGACCTGGGCCAACACTTCGCGGATCTGTTCGGGCGCGTTCTCGACATCGTCCGCCGACAGCACCGGCCAGGTCACGCCGTGATAAACCTCGTCTTCACGGCCGACCGTGAGGCCGATCCGGTATTCGACCAACTCGTTGTCGTAGAACGGTGCGAAGGCGGCTCCGAGTTGCGCCGCCGGCCGGCCCAGCGTGGTTTCGAGGAAGGCCACGCCCGAGCGCAGATAGAACACGCGCGCGCTACGATCGACACGGCGCATGGTCGAATAAAAGGCGCCGGGCATCAGCACCTCGCAATTGGTGCCGGCGAGCATGGCGCCGAACACCGCGCCGCCTTGCGCGGTCCAGGCTTCGGTCGCCGCTTCGATGGTGATGTCGTCGGACTGCCAGGCGAAGATCGGCTGTCCGGCCGGCACCGCGACCGCCCCGATGAGGTAGCGCGCGTCGGCCACGAAATCGATGGCCTCGGGCACGCGGTCGGCGCGCAACGTGACATGTTTGCCATCGACCGCCGCGGCCATGAGTTCGCGCGCGAGCATGGCTTCCTCGTGATACGAGTTCGGCAATTGATCGGGCGTGAGCAAGCGGGTCGCGAGCGCGATGCGGGCATCGGGCGCGAACACATGGGCGCCGAGTTGCACCAGCAACGCGTCAAGATCGGCCTGGCGCAACGGGCCATGCGCGATGCGCGTATGCGACCAAGCCAGCGCCGGCAACACGAACACCAAGGTGTCGTAACGCGCGTCGCCGCGCTCGAGCGTGCCGGCCTCGATCGTGGATTCGACCGCATCGGCCAGCAGGTCGTAACCGCGGCCGTTGGAATTCCAGAGCCGGTCGAGCGCGGCTTCGATGGTGTGTTGTCCGGTCGCGGTCAACAACGGGCGCACCGCCTGTTCGAGGCGCGCGGCCCAGTAGCTGTCTTCGAGCTTGCTGCCGGCCGTCGCGGCCGAAGTGGCCAGGCGCACCAGCGCATTGCCGCCGCGCGCGGCACCCGGCCGTTCATTGCGGCGCAGTCGTCTCATGATCTTGAATTCTTGCAGGAAGGAATACGCGAGGGCCGCCATGGTACCCCAGCGATCCCCACGCGGGCGGCACGGGAATCAGAGCGTCGGCAGAAAGCGAAAACCCGCCTCGCCTTCGGGTTCGGCCGGGCTGGTCTGCACCGCCTCGACACGGGCCGCGGGCGGGCCGCGCCGGGCCTGGGTTTCCAGCGTGGCGAGTGCCTGCGCCGGCCCCCAGGCCAGGGCCTCGACGCTGCCGTCGCGCCGGTTGCGCACCCAGCCGTTCAGGCCGAGCGCCAGCGCTTCGCGCTCGAACCAGGCGCGATAGCCCACGCCCTGCACCCGGCCCGTGATTCTGAAAAAACGACACAATGTCGGCATGTTCCGGCTTTCCAAGCGGACCGATCCCGCGCAGACTCCGAGTGCGGCACCGGGCGTCGGAGACCCTCCGACCGATGTCGCCCGCCCGATTCCAGACCACGCTTTCGAACCCGATGTCTTCGACCACGCCCTTCACGCATACCCAACGCGAACTGGCGCCCGAATTCCACGAACTCTATCAGCGCGTCGTCGTGATGATGGAGCAACGTCACACCCGCGATGCCGATCTGAACCAGGACGAGTTGCGCCTGTTCGCGCGCTATGTCGAACTGGCCCAGGTGCTGGGCCTGACCGATAGCGGCGCCTATGCCTGGGCCCAGATCCAACTCGGCGATGCGCAATATTCGGCCTCGCTCGCGGCGCTGGGCAAACTCGACCCGTGCCAGACCGCGATCAACACCCAGGGCTGGTGGCGCTCATGGCAGGACCAATGGCAGGCCGACGGTCTGCCGCCCTTGACCTGAACGCGCCGTCTCAAACGTAGTTCACGACCGCGCGCCGTCGCCCGCCGGGGCGCTTCTGGATCACCACGCCACGCACGTGCGACCAGGCCGTCAGGGCCGCCGCCGGCCAACGCGCGTCGAGCGCGCACAACCACCAGCCTCCGTCGCGCGCGCGCAATTGGCGCAGCGCCCACTCGCCATCGACGCGTGCCACCACATAACTGCCGTCGCGCGGCTCGCCTTCGGGTTCGATGATGATCACATCGCCCTCGGCGAATTCGGGTGCCATCGAACTGCCATAGACCATCAACGCGAACACCTCCTCGACGTGCGCGCACGGGCTGTCGGGCTGAGCGTCGCCCGCCACGGCATGGATTTCGATGACGCGGGGCGTCGCCGCCCGCGCGCCGTGCGAGTGGTCCGCCCGCGCGTGTTCGTCGTTCATGCGCGGTCGCCGAGCGACGCGCGTTCGCGCAGCGTCTGGGCGCCGCCGCGCGCGCCTGGAGCGGTGGGCCGCGCGCTGGCGCGTCGGGCGATCGCTTCGGCGACCCCGTCCCAGAAGGCCAGCCGCGCGGTGAGCGCGGTCCGCGCCGCGACGCGCGCTTGCGCGATGCGCTCCGGATCGCCGCCACAAAGATGATCGAGCAGGCGCGACGACAAAGGCGCATGCAGGTCTTCATCGAGGTGGATGTGCCGCTGCAGGTAGAAATGGAACATCGGGGCATGCGCCGCATCGATGCCCATGTCGCGCAAGAAGCTGCGGAACATGGTCGGGATGATGTGCTCGCGGCCGAGCGCCAGCGCGGCGGCCGCGAGATGCGGCCGATCGAGGTCGATGAGGTTGAACGTGGTGCGCATGAACGCGCGCGATGGTGGCGGCAAGGCCGGATCGTCGATGGCCGCTGCGATGCCGTCGCGCACGACCCGCCCGATGAAGGCCAGGCCCGGCTGCGGATCGGCACCGACTTCGCGCATCGCCGCGCAATACAACTCGAAATGGCTGAGGAAGTGCGCGCCATCGTCGACCGGGCCGGCCAGATCGGACTCCTCTTCGAGCACCAGCTGATTCACGAAGCGCCGCACCGCCGGATCGCCGACCGGCACCCATGGCACGCGCACCGGCGCGATCGCCGCCTGCAAGGTCTTGACCAAGGACATGAAGTCCCAGACCGAGTACAGATGGTGCTGCATGAAACAGCGCAGATCGTCGAGGCAGCGCAAGGCGCCATAGACCGGATGATGGTCGAGCCGCAAGCGCAGCGCGTCGAGTTCGTGCCATTGATCGGCGAGATCGCCCATGGGTGGCTCCTGCGTGATGCCGGCACCGCGCATGCGGTGCGGCCGAGTTGCATCGGCAGCGATTGTGCGCGCATCGCGCGCGGCGCGCGCAGGCCTTACCCAAGTGGGTGACGGCGCGTTACCCATGGCGGTGATAGACGCTGCCCCCCGGGATTGCGCCTAATCGTGTCGAGCGAACAGGGTCTTTGCGCAGGCGCGCCGGCCCTGACACCACACCGACATCGCCCCAGGAGACACGCAGCATGAACTTCGACAAAGAACTCGATGCGCGCGGCCTTTCGTGCCCTTTGCCCATCGTCAAGACCAAGAAGTCCCTCAACGACATGGCGACCGGCCAGGTCCTCAAAGTCACCTCGACCGACGTCGGCTCGCTCAAGGACATGGAAGCCTTTGCCGAGCAGACCGGCAATCCGCTGATCGCCAAGGAAGAAAACGGCAAGGAATACGTCTTCTTCCTGCGCAAAGGCTGACGCCGCCGCCACCCGCGGCGCGGTTCGCGACCGGCGGACCGGACCGCTTTCATTGCTGTCTCGGAGATCTTCATGGCCACCAAGAAGATGGCGATCATCGCCACCAAGGGCACGCTCGACATGGCGTACCCGCCCTTCATTCTCGCCTCCACCGCCGCGGCCCTGGGCTATGACGTGCAGGTGTTCTTCACCTTCTACGGCCTGCAATTGCTGCGTAAAGATTTGTCGTCGGTGAAGATCAGCCCGCTCGCCAATCCGGCCATGCCGATGCCGGTGCCGATGCCGGTGTTCGTGCAGATGCTGCCCGGCATGGAATCCATGGCGACGATGATGATGAAGAACAAGATCAAGTCCAAGGGCGTCGCATCGCTCGAAGAATTGCGCGATCTGTGCCTCGAGGCCGATGTGAAATTCATCGCCTGCCAGATGACCGTCGATCTGTTCGAGTTTGAGAAAAGCGAATTCATCGATCAGGTCGAGTACGGCGGCGCGTCGACCTTCATGGGCTTTGCCGGCGACACCGACATCTGCCTGTTCGTTTGAAGCACCCATACCTACAGCGCACAGCGCACGCGGCCAACCGCGCCGCCATCCATACCCTCAAGGAGACAGCATGAAGAAGTCCTCTCGCGCGCTCGCCTGGACCGCGCTGGCTGCGTGCGCCTGTGCCACGCCTGCGGCCTATGCCACCAACGGCTATTTCACGCATGGTTACGGCATGACCGCCAAAGGCATGGGCGGCGCGTCGGTCGCGATGACGCAGGACGCTTTCGGCGGCGCCAACAATCCGGCCACCATGGTCTTTGCCGGCAGCCGCCTCGACCTGGGCGTGGATTGGTTCAGCCCCAAGCGCCACGCCGAACGCAGCGGCAGCGCCGGTGGCGCGGTCGATTTCTCGGCCGAGAGCGACAGCACCAATTTCTTCCTGCCCGAGTTCGGCTACAACCGCATGCTCAATCCCGACATGGCGGTCGGCCTCACGGTCTACGGCAACGGCGGCATGAACACCGACTACCCCGGCGCCAACACCAGTTGCGGCCAGCCGGGCACTTCGTTCAACGGTCTGTGCGGCGGCGGCCGACTCGGCGTGAACCTCGTGCAACTCATCATCGCGCCGACCTTTTCGTGGAAATTCCATCCGTCGCATTCGATCGGCGTGGCGCCGTTGTTCGGGTATCAGCGCTTCAAGGCCGAAGGTCTGCAAGCCTTCGACAATGCGCCGGGCTTTCCGCCGTTCACCGGCGCGCCCGGCGATGTGACGAACAAGGGCACCGACAGCTCCACCGGCTGGGGCATCCGCGTGGGCTATTACGGGCAGATTCAACCCGGCTTCAATGTCGGCGCGCAATACACGTCCAAGATGTCGATGAGCAAGTTCGACAAATACAAGGGCTTGTTCGCCGATGGCGGCGATTTCGACATCCCCTCGCATTTCGCGCTCGGCACTTCGTTCCAGGTGGCGCCGGCCTGGCTGGTGGCGCTCGATTACGAACGCATCAACTATTCGGATGTGGCGGCAGTCAGCAACCCGAGCAGCAATCCGGCGCCGATGGGCTCGGCCAACGGCCCCGGCTTTGGCTGGCAGGATGTGAATGTCTACAAGCTCGGCGTGCAATGGCAATACAACCCGCAACTGACACTGCGCGCGGGCTACAACCATGGCGACAACCCGATCCGCGCCCAGGACGTCACCTTCAACATCCTGGCGCCGGGCGTGGTGCGCGACCATTACACCCTGGGCATGACCTACGACCTCGGCAACAATTCGACCATCACCATGGCCTATATGCATGCGGCCAAGGAATCGGTGACCGGGCCGTCGATGTTCAACAGCCCGGCGCTGTTCGGCCCGGGCAACGGCGGCACCGAAAAGATTCAGATGTACGAGAACTCGCTGGGCATCGCCTGGGGCATGCGGTTCTGATCGCAGGCCGGCGGCAACATCAAGCGCGGGGCGCCGGTTCGGCCCCGCGCTTTTTCATGCCGGTCATTTGACGACCAGCACCGGCCCCACCGCGAGACCGATCACCTTGTGCACCGTACCGCCGAGCGCCGTGCCATGCAGCGCGGTATGCCCATGGCGGCCGATGACGATCAGGTCTTTGGGATCGGCCGCCGCCAGCAAATGCTCATGCACGACACCGGCGAGCAGACGCCCGTTCACTTTCAGTGCGCCCGCGGCGGTGGCCGCGGCGCTGGCTTCGAAGATCACGGCTTGCGCACGCTCGACTTCGGCTTGCGCCTCGCTTGTGGCCACGCAGGCGATCGCGAGCGGCGCATTGCAGCGTTGGGCGACGATGGCCGCCGTCTGCGCGACGCGCGCCGAGATCGGCGATCCGTCGACGGCGGCGAGCACACCACCGGTCCACATATGCGCAGCGCGCGGCACCATCAACACCGGGCAGGTGGCATGCGCGACCACCTTCGACACCATTTCGCCGACCATCAAGCGCGCCAGCCAACTGCGTTTGCCGCGCCGGCGCGTCACCAGCAGATCGGCTTGCACCGCTGCGGCTTCGTCGACGATCTCGCGCCAGGGTTCTTCGCCCGAGCGCACTTTCACCGTGAGTTCGACGCCCGCGCCTTGCGCCTGGGCGCGTAATTCATCCATGCCTTTGGCGGCTTCGCGCGCCGCGCGCTCGGCCGTCGCGGGGGCCACGGCTTCGTATTCGGGATTGCTGACCAGCGGACGCACGACCCGCAAAGGCAGTCCGCAATGACGCGCCAATTCGATCGCGACGCGCTCGGCGCCATGATCGAATTCGGAATGCTCGGTCGCGAGCAGGATGCGCTGAAATCCGGTTTGCACGTCGATGCTCCTTTGCACCATGCGGTTCAACTGCCGATCCACGACGACGCCGCGGCGATCAGCACCAGCGCGCCCGCACCCGTGAACCCGACATAGATCCAGTCGCGCCGCTTCAGATACAAGGGCAACACGGCCAGCAAGGCCGCCAGCGAGACCGCGGCGAGCACCGAAATGCCGATCAGGGTCGCGACATCGCCGTGGTTCAAGAAATGCAGCCAGCCCCATCCGGTGGGCAGGCCCGCGCGCTGCAGATAATCGGCGACCGGATGCGCCCACAACCCCGGCATGGCTTCGAGCGGCACCATGGGTCGCACCCAGCCGAAGGCGTAGGCGAGGAAGGCCAAAGCGAGCAGCGCCATTCCGAGATAGGTGCCCACCTCGACCACCCGCGCATAGCGCAAGCGCGCCTGCAAAGCCGCGTCGCGCGCCACCTGGTCCGTCGGCGCGCCGGCGGATGTCGGATCGTGGCGTGGATCGAGGCGTTCGGTCATGGCCAGACTCCCAACCCCTTGAGCAACGCGCGCAGACCTGCGAACAACAACAACCCGATGACCATCTTGCGGATCACCACAGCGCGCAACACGTACAACAAGCGCGCCCCGACACGCGCCCCAAGCATCATGCCGGCGATCGCGGGCGCGGCGATCAACGGCACGATCGCGCCTTCGTTGAGGTAATACCAGGTGGCCGACGAACTCGCGACCGAAAGAATCAGACCACTGGTGCCGGCCGCGACCTTGATCGGCACGCCCATGAGTAGATTGAGCGTGGGCACATTGGCCCAGCCCGCCCCTACGCCGAACATGCCGCCGAGAAATCCGATCACGAGGAACAACAGCAAGGCCGGCGGCGTGCGATGCACCTGCCACGGCACCTGCCGATCGTTGGCCGTGTCATCGAACACGCCGTGCAGGCCGAACACCGTGCCGAGGCGGTCGGGCTGCGGCACGCACGGGAACTCGGTATTGCGCGCCATCAGCATCAGCGCCGCAATGGCGAGGATGGTGGCGCCAAGCGCGACCTGCACCACATTGCCCGGCAACACCAGCCCCACCATGGCGCCGCCGATCGAACTTGCGGCGGCCAACACACCCATCGGCAAGGCCAGGCGCAGATCGGCGAGCCCGCGCCGCAACAGATCGGGCGCCGCCGCCAACGCGCTGACGAGCGCCACCAGCAATCCGGCGCCGCGCACATAGTCGAGATGGAAAGGAAAAAACCCGCCGACGATGGGCACGAACAACACCCCGCCGCCCACCCCGGCCGGCACCGCAATCACCCCGAGGAAGAAGCACACGAAGAACAAGGCCAGCGGCCAGGCCCACCAGGGAGCTGCCGACAGCGTGCCGCCATCGGCCAGCGCAGCCCCCGTCATCAGGGCGCAGGCGCCGATGGCAATGAGGGTGGTCAACACATGGCGTCGCGCCGACATCGAGTTCATCGAGTACGTCAATGGCCCGCCGCCAGCAGATTCGAAGCCGCCAGCGCGAGCACGAGAATTTCCAGACCGCACAATGCCACGAACACGCGGTCGCCTGCACGCGCATAGGCCGCCAGTGCCGCCGCCAGCGCCGGCAAGGAGCAACTCGACAAGATCGCGATGCCGACCAGGTTGAAGATGTCGGCGCGATGGACGAGGCCGAGCCAGCCCCATCCGGTGGGCACGCGCGTCGCGTTCAGGTAATGCGCCACAGGCTTGTTCCACAAAGCGGGCAGATCGCCATGGGCCACATGCGGCTCGATCGCGCCGAACACGTACAAGCCGAACCCGACGATCAGGACCGCAAAGCCGATCCGTGCGCCCCAGGCCAGCCAGCGCGCGTAACGTTCCTGCGGATCGTGAATCACGGGCACCGCAACGGTTGTCGGCGCGCCGCGCGGTCGTCGGCTCACATCCAAACTCCCAGCCCTTTGAGCAAGGCGCGCGTGCCGGCGAACACCAACAAGGCGATCACGAGCTTGCGCACCACCGAGGCCTTGACCACCTTGAGCACGCGTGCACCGATCTTCGCGCCGAGCATCATGCCCACCACCGACGGCACCGCGATCACGGCGAGCACCGCGCCACGATTGAGATAGACCCAGGCCGCCGACGAATCGACGAGCGACAAAATGAAGCTCGAGGTCCCGGCCGACACCTTGAGCGGCGCGCCCATCACCAGATTGAGCACCGGCACATTGGCCCAGCCCGCGCCCATGCCGAACATGCCGGCGATCACGCCGATCAGGGTGAACAACAACAAACCTTGCGGCGTCCGATGCACCTTCCAATGCAGGTCGCGGTCGGTCCCCGCGTCGTGAAAGACGCCGTGCATGCGCAAGGCGGCCGAGAAGCCATCGGCGGCCGCCACCTCTGGGAACTCCGATTTGCGTGCCATCAGCATGACACCCGAGATCAACAGAATCGTCATGCCAAGCGCGATATTGACGACCGAGGCCGGCATCGCCAGGCCCAGCATCGCTCCAGCGATCGAACTCGCCGAGGCCAGCAGCGCCAACGGCAGGGCCAGACGCAGATTCGCCAAGCCGGCGCGCAACAAATCGGGCCCCGCGGCGAGCGCGCTCGCCAAGGCCACCAGCAAACCGGCGCCGCGCACGAAATCGAGATGGAACGGGAAGAAGCCGCCGACGATGGGGACGAACAGCACCCCGCCCCCGACTCCGGCCGGAACCGCGACGATGCCGAGCGCAAAGCACACGAAGAACAAGGCCAACGGCCACCACCACCAGGCGCTGGTCTGCCCCTCGGTGCCGCCCGTGGTGCCCGCCCAGGCATCGGCGGCGCCCGCGACTTCAGGCATCGCGAGCGCCGCGACGAGCATCGCCGCGCCGACTCCGATGCCCAGTGGACGCAATAGACCGCGCCCCCACCCCGTGGCCGAGGCGGTCTTCATGCGATGGACCGGTAATACAGGTTCTGCGGATGATGAGCCTGCGCGAAGAAGAACCAGCGCTCGGCAAACAAGCCGATGTATTGCACGACGAAGGCCGCCGCGAGCGCCCAGGCCGCACCGACGGCCAGCAGGCCGATCGGCAGCACGAAGCCGAGCAGCAGAAAGCGCAGCCGCATGTGGTGGAAATAGGCGGCGCTTGCGCCATGGAAGAACTCGCGCGTGTTGAAACTGCCGCCCATCGCGCCTTGCGCCTTTTGCACGATCTTCGGATGGCGCACGCCGATCGCGGTCTGCAAGCTGCTCTTGGGCGCGAGCCGTGCATTGCGCACCAAGGCCGCGCTGCGCGACACCAGCCCCAGCGCGGTCAGGCCAAGGGCGATCGCGGCCAGTGCCGGCGCAATGCCGGGCGCCACCAGCGCGGCCAGCGCCGCGGCAAGTGTTGCGCCCGAGGCCATGCCGAGCACGGTGTAATTGACGACAGTAAGCGGGCTCGCCCATTCACGGATCGCCTTGACCGTGGCATAAATCATCCCGGTGCACGCGAACAGCACAAAGGCCAGCACGACCGCAAGCACCCCGAGCACGAGCGTGAACGTCGCTTGCAGCCAATGCGCGATGCCGTAAGCGAAGGTGGCCGCCATGAAGGCCGGCAAGACGATGACCTCGCGCGACAACCACGAAGTGCGCCACCCGGCGGCCGCACGCCAGGCGCGCTCGGGATGCCCGAGGTGGAAGAACGAAGCGATGAGCCCAAGCCCCGTCAGCACCAGGGCGAGCGCGCTGCCGGCGAGCAAATAAACATGCAGGCCATCGACGCCGACGGCATGCAAACGCGCCGCGTATTCGACGCCGACCAGGGCCATCAACAAGCCCTGCCCCGCGCCGATGAGCGTGGTCAGGAACAGGACGGATCGCGCAGGATGCATCTGGACTCCAGGTTCAATGTTCCCAATCCGCATCGAGCGGCGCGCCTTCGCCGTAGATCGGCTCGCGTCCGTCGATGCGCAGCGGATTGGCTTCGCGCACGAGTTGGTCGGCGCTGATGCGGATCTCGGTCCGGCGCCGCGGCAGGTAATGGTTGGACGGTTGCGTGCCTTGCTCGGGCATCAGCGGATAACCGCCGCGTTCGCGGATCGCGGTCGAGACTTCCGAGGCCGGGTCGTGCACATCGCCGAACAAGCGCGCGCCCGCCGGACAGGCCAGCACGCAGGACGGCTTGCGTTCGGCCTCGGGCAGCTTCTCGTTGTAGAGCCGATCGACGCATAGCGTGCACTTGGTCATCACCTGGCGCTTTTCGTCGAGCTCGCGCACGCCGTACGGGCAGGCCCATGAGCAATATTTGCAGCCGATGCATTTGTCGTAATCGACCAAGACGATGCCGTCTTCTTCGCGCTTGTAGCTCGCGCCGGTCGGGCAGACCGGCACGCACGGCGGGTCTTCGCAATGCAGGCACGACTTCGGAAAATGTACGGTCTGGGTGTTCGGAAACTCGCCGACTTCGAAGGTCTGCACCCGGTTGAAAAAGGTGCCGGTCGGGTCTTTGCCGTAGGGGTTCTCGTCCACCAAAGGGCCGGCCGCGCCCGAGGTGTTCCATTGCTTGCAATTGGTCACGCAGGCATGGCAGCCGACGCAGACATTGAGGTCGATGACCAGGGCGAGCTGTGTCATTGCCCGCCTCCGTTGGCCTTGCCGTTCATGCGCCCGGCAAACCAGGCACGCCAGCGCGGCACGGGTTTGCGCATGCCCGGCGCAGCGTGGATCGCCTCGAATTGCGGCAGCGTATGTTCGGGCTCGCCGGGCTCGGCCTTGCGGATGCGCACCTTCACGTCGTACCAAGCGGCCTGCCCCGTCACCGGGTCGGAATTCGAAAAACGCTTGCCGCTGCGATCGGCCGCGAGTTCTTCGCTGATCAGATGGTTGAGCAGGAAACCTTTTTGCGATTCGTTGGCGTCTTCGCTCAAGGCCCAGGCGCCCTTGGCCTTGCCGATCGCGTTCCAGGTCCAGACCGTGCCGGGCTCGACCGCTTCCGAATGCCGGCACATGCAACGCACCTTGCCCCATTGCGATTCGACCCACATCCAATCGCCGTCGCCGATGCCCTCGGCTTGCGCGGTACGCGTGTTCACGAACAGATAGTTGTGGGCATGGATCTGGCGCAGCCAGGCGTTTTGCGAATCCCACGAGTGGTACATCGCCATCGGCCGTTGCGTGACCGCATTGAGCGGATAGGTCTTGGTATCGGCCGCGGCGGATTCGAGCGGCTCGTACCAAAACGGCAGCGGATCGAAATACGTCGCGACGCGCTCGCGCAAATGATCGGGCGGCTGTTTGCCGTGGGTCTTGCCTTGCGCGGCAAGCCGGAATTTCTGCAGGAATTCCGAATACAGATGGATGACGATCGGATCGTTGTCGCGGCGCAAACCCACCTGCTGGGCCCATTGCATATAGCCGCGATTCCAGTTGCGCATGTACTGATGCGACTGCGGCAGATGGTGCTCGAACACGCAATTGTGCTGGGCGTACATCTCCCATTGTTTGGGATTGGGTTCGCCGCGCATCGACTTCTCGCCATCCTTGCCGCGCCAGCCGGCCAGAAAGCCGATACCCGAACCCGGCGCGGTTTCGTAGCGCACGATGAAATCGGGATAGTCCTTGTATTTGCGCTCGCCTTCGGGCGTAGTGAAGGCCGGCAGCTTGAGCCGGCTGCCAAGCTCGATCAGCACTTCCTGGAACGGCTTGCATTGCCCGAGTGGCGGCAGGATGGGCACACGTACCGAATCGACCGGGCCTTCGAATTCCGAGATCGGGCGATCGAGCATGGACATGACATCGTGGCGCTCGAGATACGTCGTGTCGGGCAGGACCAGATCGGCGTAGGCCACGGTCTCGGAATGGAAGGCATCGCAGACGACGATGAAGGGAATCTTGTACTCGCCCGCGTGCGCGCCGGCCGTCTGCTTGTCGACCAGCATCTGGCGCACCTGCGAGGTGTTCATGCTCGAATTCCAGGCCATGTTGGCCATGAACATGAACAAGGTGTCAATCGGGTAAGGATCGCCGCGCCAGGCGTTGGTGATGACGTTGTGCATCAGGCCGTGGGCGGAAAGCGGATGCTCCCACGAGAAGCCTTTGTCCAGACGCACCGGTTGGCCGGCTTCGTCGACGAACAAATCTTCGGGCGATTCGGGCCAGCCCAAGGGCGGCGCATCGAGCGGCGTGTTGGGCTTGACCGAAGCCGGGCTTTTGGGCGGGCGCGCGTTGGGCGGCACCGCGCGCGGATACGGCGCGCGATGGCGAAAACCACCGGGCCGGTCGATGGTGCCAAGCAGGCTCATCAGGATCGCGAGCGCGCGGATGGTCTGAAAACCGTTGCTGTGCGCGGCCAGCCCGCGCATCGCGTGGAAAGCGACCGGATTGCCGATCACGCTCTTATGTTCCTTGCCCCACCAATCGGTCCAGGCGATCGGCAATTCGATCTTCTGATCGCGCGCGGTGATGCCCATTTTGTGCGCGATGCGGCGAATGGTCGCGGCGGGAATGCCGGTGATGCCCTCGGCCCATTCGGGCGTGCATGTGCGCACCCGTTCTTCAAGCAACTGGAAAGCCGGCTTGACCGGCGTGCCGTCGGGCGCCGCATAACTGCCGAGCAGGGCCGGGTCGGCGCCTTCGGTATGGTCGGCCACCGCGCGATTGCTCAAACGGTCCCACCACAGGAAGTTGTGCGGGCGCAGCGGATTGATGACATCGCCTTCGGCATTGCGCGCCATCAAGCCGAATGCGTCGCTGGCCGCGTCCTGGTTCACGAGTTGGCCGGCGTTGGTGTAGCGCGTGAGGAAGTCGCGGTCGTACAGGCCGAGTTCGATGATCTCGCGGATGATCGCGAGCAGCAGCGCGCCATCGGTGCCGGGCTTGATCGGGATCCATTCGTCGGCGATCGCCGCATAGCCGGTGCGGATCGGATTGATCGCGACAAAGCGCCCGCCGTTGCGCTTGAATTTCGCCAGCGCGTTCTTCATCGGATTCGAGTGATGATCCTCGGCGGTGCCGATCATGAAGAACAGCTTGGCGCGGTCGAGGTCGGGCCCGCCGAATTCCCAGAACGAGCCGCCGATGGTGTAGATCATTCCGGTGGCCATGTTCACCGAGCAAAAGCCGCCATGCGCCGCGTAATTGGGGGTGCCGAACTGGCGCGCGAACAAGCCGGTGAGCGCCTGCATCTGGTCGCGCCCGGTGAAGAGCGCGAACTTCTTCGGATCGGTCGCGCGCAAATGCGCGAGGCGCTGTTCGAGCGTTGCGAAGGCTTCGTCCCATTCGATCTCGACGAATTCGCCGGCGCCGCGCTCGGTACCGGGCTTGCGCTTGAGCGGTTTGGTCAGGCGGGCGGGCGAATATTGCTTCATGATCCCCGACGAACCCTTGGCGCAAATGATCCCTTTGTTAAGCGGATGATCAGGATTGCCCTCGATGTAACGCACCTCGCCATCACGCAAGTGCACCCGGATGCCGCACCGGCATGCGCACATGTAGCAGGTGGTGGTCTTGATCTCGGTCTTGGCGTCGGGCAGTGGCGGCGCGATCGGGTCGTGCAAGGGCGGGTTGGGCATGCGCGCAGGTCGTTGTGCATGCGCATCGCCGGAATGGCCCGCGCATGGTGGTCTCCTGGGCGCATTAGGCGCAACGCGGCTTGGCACTGTCTATTACCGCGCCGGGTGGTGGGTGCTTACCCATTTGGGGAGTACCGACGCGAACCTGTCGGCGCCGCGCTTGCGCAGTGCGTCAACGACTGAACGCACATACGCGGGTTCGCATCCTTGCGACACCTCCCGCGCTTCGCGCAGAATCAGCGCGAGGCGCCGGATCCGCTGTAGCGGGTCGTCAAGCAGTCCATAAACCAGGGCGCACGGAGACAACGGGGGACGCATGCCGCAAGGCATTGCCATCGATCACGCGCCGGCCGAGTTGCCGGTGCACGCCGCGGCCCAGCCTGCGGACTTGCGCGTACCGCTCGAAGGACTGCTCGCAGCCATCACGACGACCGGCGCGGCTCGGGCCGCGACCTTGCGCGTGCACGACGAACCCACCGGCGGTCTCAGACTGCTCGGCGCCGCGCAGGTGCCGCGCGATTTCATGCAACGCCTGACCGTGATGGAAGACGGATGCGGTGCTTGCGGCGAGGCGACGCACACCCATCGGGAAGTCTGTCGCGAAGAAGCTTGCAAATGCGCGCGCGCGATCAGCGCGGAACCGGCGCAGCAAGGCTTGGTTCGGGTGATCCCGCTCACGCATGGCGATCGCGCCTGCGGCGTTCTGACCTTGTTCGGCTGCGCCGACCGCGATGGTCATGCCGACTTGTTCGCCATGCTGCCGGCCCTCGGCGAATTGCTCGGCATGGCGCTCGAGAATTGCCGCATGTCGGACGAGAAACTTGTCGCGAGCCTGACCCAAGAACGGCACTTGCTGGCCAACGAGATCCATGACGCGCTCGCGCAAAACCTGACTTCGGTGCGCATCCGGACGTCATTGCTGCGGCGCGCGGTGGCCGAGCATGATGACGCGCGCGCCCACGATTATCTCGACGAGATCAACGCGTCCTTGTCGGTCGCGCATGCGCGGGTGCGCGAACTGATCACCCACTTTCGCACCGAAATGGACCCGCGCGGCCTGTTGCCCGCGCTGGAATCGACGATCGCCGAACTGCGCAGCATGAGCGGCATGAAGATCGCGTTCGCCAACCATGTGCATGCGCTCGATCTCACCGGCGAGCAGGAGTTGCAGGTGTTCTACATCGCGCGCGAAGCCCTGACCAACGCCGCCAAGCATTCGCGGGCCAGCGAAATCCGCCTGAGCTTGGCGCGCTGGGGCGATCGTTATGAACTCGAAGTCGAAGATGACGGCATCGGGATCGAACCGGCCGACGCCGAGCAGCACGGGCACTTCGGCTTGAACATCATGCGCGAGCGCGCCCGACACATCGGCGGCGAACTCGCGTTTGAAAACCGGGCCGGACACGGCACGCGGGTGCGGCTGTCGTTTCCCGCGCCGCGCCCCGATCAAGAGGAAAGCGCATGAAGGAACCGATCCGCATCGTCCTGGTGGACGACCATCAATTGTGCCGCCGCGGCCTGGCCGAACTACTCGAAAAGAGCGGCGACTTCGCCGTGCTGGGCGCGACCGGCGACCCGACCCAGGCCGAATTGCTGGTGCGCGACCAAGGTCCCGATCTGGTCGTGATGGATCTGCGCATGCCGCTGATGAACGGCCTGGCCTTGCTGCAGCGGCTGCGCGCCGCCGGCTGCGACATGCCCGCCGTCATCCTGACCATGAGCGACGCCCAGGACGACCTGGCCAGCGCCTTGCGCGCGGGCGTGCGCGGATATCTGCTCAAGGACATGGAACCGATCGACATCGTCGAGAGCATCCGCCGCACCGCGAAAGGCGAACTGGTGGTCGCGCCGGCGATGGCGGTCAAACTGGCCAATCTGCTCCAATTCGGCGCCCAGGAACAACCGCGCGACAAATCGGTCAAGCTGACCGAGCGCGAACGCGAAATCCTGCAGCATCTCGCGACCGGCAAAAGCAACAAGGAGATCGCGCGCTCACTCAACATCAGCCACGACACCGTCAAGCTCCATGTGCGGCACATTCTGGCCAAGCTCAACCTCACCTCGCGCGTCGAAGCGGCGGTGTTCGCCGTCGAGCATGGCGGCATGCATTCGCATGGCCACGCGATCGGGTCGGCACGCTGAGCGACGCTCACGCGCCCATGTGTTCGCGCATGAAGGGCACGTAGGCCCGGTCCACCTTCTGGATGTGATGGATCAGCCAGTCCTTGAGAAAATCGGCGGCCGACAACGGCAGTTCCTCACCCGCTTCGAAACGGCTCAGCAAGTCGAACGCGCTGGCGGTGAACCGGTCATGCTCGGCCTTGTGCGCCTCGGCTTGCGGATAGCCATAGCGCTGGAACAATTCTTCCTCGCCCACGAAATGGTTCATCGTGTAATCGACCAGGCCTTCGACGAGTTCGCCGATCCGCTTGCGATCGGGCGTTGCCGCGCTCAACGCATCATGCAAGGCGCTCGTCGCCGAGAACAACCATTGATGCTGCCCGTCGATACCATCGAGTCCGAAAGCGAACTCGTCACTCCATTGCATGAAACCCACTGCGCCTCCGCGTGATGCCGGCGCGCGCCCATCTGCGCACACCGCTTGCGGGGCAGGAGTTTAACCACCTCGTATGACCAGGGCGCGCGACCGCGCCGAAAAACCGCGTGACCGAGTTCACGCGCGCGGCCATTCCGGGCCGAAAGCGCCCCCTTTGACGAGATTCGCCGCGCTCAACGGGCGCCGTACGACATGGGCGCCTGACGGCCGTGCCTCAGGCCATGTCCTCAGCCCCATGCCGCCTGCGGTACCAGGCGAGCTTTTCATGCAGACCCACCACCTCGCCGACGATGATGAGCGTGGGTGCCTGCAATCCGGCTTCGGCCACCTGCCCGGGCAAGCTGGCGAGGGTGCCGGTGACCACGCGCTGGCGCGGCGTGGTCGCCTGCTGGACCACGGCAGCGGGTGTATCGGCCGCACGCCCGTGCGCGATCAGGCGTTCGCACAACACCGGCAGGCCGTGCAGGCCCATGTAGATCACCACGGTCTGGTGCGGGCGTGCAAGGCCGACGAAATCGAGGTCCATGCTGCCGTCTTTCAAATGCCCGGTCACGAAAGTGACGGCCTGGGCATGATCGCGATGGGTGAGCGGCACGCCCGCATAGGCCGAAGCGCCCAGCGCCGCGGTGATGCCGGGCACGACCTGAAACCGCACCCCGGCCTCGGCCAAAGTCTCGGCTTCTTCGCCGCCGCGCCCGAACACGAACGGATCGCCGCCCTTGAGCCGCAACACGCGCTGCCCCGCGCGTGCCAGCTCGACCATGCGCTGGTTGATCGCCTCCTGACGCATCGCATGGTTGGCGCGTTGCTTGCCCACATACACGCGCTCCACATCGGCGGGCAGCAGCGCGAGGATTTCGTCGGAGACCAGGTTGTCGTACAGCACGACATCGGCCTGCTGCATCAGGCGCAAAGCACGCACCGTGAGCAGATCGGGATCGCCGGGGCCGGTGCCCACGACGAAGACCTCGCCGGTCGCCCCGGGCGTGCGCTCGATGCGGCGCAGATTGACCATCGCGCTCATGTCCATGTTCGTCTCCAATGGGTCTTCAAGCACCGCCGCAGCGGCTGCATCCGCCACTGCCACAGCCGCCGGTGGATGCGGGCGCGCTCGGCGCCGGGTCTTCTTCGGGGCGCAGCACAAAACCGTGGCGCCCGGCTTCGATCTCGACGTAATCGAGCACCGTGCCTTGCAACAGTTCGCGGCTCGGTTCGCCGACCAGCATGTCCACGCCTTTGTCGTCGAAGGCGATGTCGCCTTGGCGTTGTTCATCGAAGCCCATGCCGAATTCGAGCGCGCCTTGTTCATCGACCTTGGCGGCCAGGCGCAGCGCGAGCCCTTCGGCCTGGGTGTCGGCGTCTTCCATCGCGGCGTGCAATTGCTGAGCGGCGGCGGGGGTCAGGGTGATCATGCGTAGGCTCCTTGTTCGGTGCGCGGGCGCGCCCGGGCCGCGTGGCGGCGATCGCGGTCGGCGCGCACGAAGGCGACGAAGCGCTCGGCCCAGCGGCAATCGCCGACATTGCGCAAATGCGAGTAAGACGCGAGCAGCTTGTGCAGCAACAGGCCGTCGTGCTCGCCATCGATGCCATGCCCGCGCGTCACGCGGTAGGCGTACCGCAGACCCGGGTCGAGGTCGTCGAGGCTCGAATAATGGAATTCATGCGCGTGCAAAACGCCCGCGCCCGGCGCGAACGGCGACCAGGGCGCTTCGCCGGTCGCAGCGAGTTCGACATAACCGCGGCCCACCGGCCGTGCATGCATGCGCACATCGCCCGGAATCACCCCGACCATCGGATGGCGCACACCGTCCACCACAAGGCTGCGCGTGAGATACATCAGCCCGCCGCATTCGGCATAGGTGGGCAAGCCATCGACGATCGCGGTGCGCAGGGCCGCACGCAAGGCCAGGTTGGCCGACAACGCGGGCGCGAGCATTTCGGGAAAGCCGCCGCCGAGGAACAAGCCGTCGAGCGCGGGCAAGGCTGGGTCGTGCACGGTGTCGATCGGCACCAGATCCGCGCCGGCGCCGCGCAAGGCCTCGAGGTCGTCGGGGTAGTAAAAGCCGAAGGCGCGGTCGAGCGCGACGCCGATGCGCAGGGCGGCGCTGCGCCGCGGCTTGGATGGGCGCGGCGCCGACGCAGCACGCGGCGACGCCGTCTGCGCGACCGCCAGCACGGCATCCAGATCGACCTGGCTCGCGATGAGGTTGCGGATCGTCGCGACATGCCCTTGCGCCGCATCGGCTTCGTTGCTCGGCACCAGGCCAAGATGCCGCTCGGCGATTTCGAGGCGCGCATCGGTTTGGACCGCGCCGAGCACACGCACATCGGTGTAATGCTCGATGACGGCGCGCAGCTTGGCTTCATGGCGGCTGCCGCCGAGTTTGTTGAGGATGACGCCCGCGATGCGCAGTCGCGGCTCGAACGCCTGATAGCCGAGGATCAAGGGCGCAATGCCGCGCGTCATGCCGCGCGCCTCGATGACGAGCACCACCGGCAGGCCGAGCTGGCAGGCGAGCGCCGCATTGCTGTTGCTGCCGTCGAGCGCCAGACCGTCGTACAAGCCTTTGTTGCCTTCGACGATGTTGATGTCGGCGCCGATCGCCGCGCGGTCGAACAAGGTCTCGATCTCGCCTTCGGCCATCAGATGCGGATCGAGGTTGTAGCACGGCCTGCCGCTGGCCTGGGCGAGCCACATCGGGTCGATGTAATCGGGCCCTTTCTTGAACGGCTGCACCGCGAGGCCGCGCTCGGCGAACGCCGCGCACAAGCCGAGCGTGAGCGTCGTCTTGCCCGACGATTTATGCGCGGCCGAGACGAGGATCCGCGGCGTATGCATCTCAGGCCGCCTTCAGCCACGCCATCGGCCGCGTGGTCCAGAGTTTTTCGGCCAGTGCCTGCGCGGCATCGATGCTGTCGGCTTCGCCCACGGCCTTGAGCGCGATCGCCGCGGTGCCGATGACCGCGGCCTCGCCGTATTCGTCGCGCGCGCGGCCGTGCCAGACCGCCGCGAGCCGGCCCACGTCCATCGATTCGTCCTTGGCATGGCGGTTGCTGAACATGGCGGGCCAGTCTTCTTCGAATTGTTCGGCGCCGATCGCCCATTTGACGCGGCACGGGTTGTCGGGGTTGCGCTCGGCTTCGCCGCCGTCGCCCTTGACCACCGCCGCGCACGGCTGGCCGAGCAGCACCGCCGCGTCTTGGTGGATGTCGTGATAGCCGGGATGAAAGACGCCCTGGATCATCGCCGGTGCGCGCAAAGGATTGAGCAGGCGCACGACGGTATGGATGGGCGAGCGCAAACCGATGAGCGGTTTGTAGCCCATGAACTCATGCAGCATCGGTTGCAGATGCGCGAGCGAGACGAAGCCGAAGCCGGTGCGCTTGACGCTGTGCGCGGCCTCGGCCAAGGAAGCGGCGGGCGCGATCCCCAACGCGCGCAAGGCGTCGGGCACGAAGACGCGATCGGGCTGATAGCCATCGGTGCCGTGCATGAGCACCGGAATGCCGTGCGCCGCGAGCGTAAGCGCCGCGAGCACGAACCACGGCAACTGCCGACGCTTGCCCGCGTACGAAGACCAATCGAGCCGCGCACTCGCGCCTTCGGGCAGCGCGATCGAATCGCGCGCGGCGCGCGCGAGCCCCGCGATCTCGGCCGCGGTCTCGATCTTGACGCGCATGAGCGTGAGAAAGGCCCCGAGCTGCAAGGGCATGACCTCGCCCGCGAGGATCATCTTCATCGCCGCGCAGGCTTCGTCCTGCGTCAGTTCGCGCTTGCCTTGCGGGCCTTTGCCGAGCGCGCGGATGTATTGAGCGAACGGATGTTCTTCCATGGCCTCAGTCCAGAAGGTGGGCGGACCCGGCAAGCGGTCCGAAATCGTCTTCGGGCAGAAAGTCGAAGACGCGCACGCCGACGATGGTCAGCACGAACGCCATCGCCATGCCGCCCAGGCCTAGCAAGACCTCGGGCAGCGTGGGCGCGTAATGCTCGATGGCGCCATCATGAAAACTGCTCGCAACCGTGTAGCCCGGAAACAGATCGAGCGGAAACGCCTGGCCGCCGATGATGAACACATACAACAAGGCCATGCCGCCGAGGATGACGAGCACCGATGCGATCTGCGCGCAACGCGCCCCGCCGAGCAGCAACAGCCCGTAAGGCAGCGCGCTGCCGAGCAGCACATACCCGCCCCAGAACAACCACGGGAACACGCCGCCATCGACGAGGATGAAGCGCTCGAACGCCCCTTGGCGCGCGAAGTACAGATTGGTCAGGTGATAGACCGCGACGAAATACAAGGCGCCGACGATGAAGACGCCGAGCAGCCGCATCATGCGGCGCCGGATTTCCGCCGGCAGCGTGCGGCCGTTCCAGGCATACATCGACGATTGCACGATCAGGAAGACCGCGAGGCCCCAGCCGAACGACAGCACGATGAACATCGGCGCGAGCAACGCCGATTGATAGGCCTGGCGCGCGACCAGAAAGCCGAAGATCGAACCGGTGCCGGTGGTGAGCACGAAGCGCCAGACGAAGGCGGCCAGGCCGGCCTTCTTCGAATAGCGGTTCAGGCGCCGTTCGAACATGGTCCAAAGATACACGCCGACGATGGCGAACAAGCCCGAATACAAGAACACATTCCAGGCGAACACCGATTTGAAGTTGTAATGCGTGGCGGCGACCAGCACGCGGTCGGGCCGGCCAAGATCGAGCATCAGCACCATCAGGCCGCCCGCGAGCAAGGCCAGCGACAACAAGCCCGACAAGGGCGCGCGCGCTTTGTAGACCGTCTTGCCGAACACCGAGCCGATCGAGGCGACATTGAGCACGCCCGAGGCCGAGACGATCATGAAGATCGCAAACACATGCGGCATGCCCCAGACGATCTGGTTGTTCATGCCGGTGATTTCATGGCCGAAGGTTTCCATGGAATGCGCGGCGAGCAGCCCAGCGACCACGCCCAGCACACCGAGCCAAAGCAGCGCATAGAAATAACGGGTTTCAAGCCGGGGAAAGTTCGCTTGCATGATCACAGCCCCTCGTAACGCACGCCCGGATCGAGCTTGAGATCGGCGCGCACCTGCACCGTGGCCACGCTGCGGATGCGTTGTGCGATCTCGCTGTTCGGATCATTGAGGTCGCCGAACAGGATGGCGCCGTGCCCGTGCGCCGCGCAGGCCTCGACACAAGCGGGCGTGCCGCCCTGGTCGATGCGATGCACGCACAGCGTGCAGCCTTCGACACAGCCCTTGCCGCGCGGCACTTCGGGCTTTTGCTGCGTGAGCGGTTCATGCACGAAGGAACGCGCCTTGTACGGGCAGGCCATCATGCAATACCGGCAGCCGATGCAGGCGTGCCGATCGACGAGCACGATGCCGTCGGCGCGCTTGAACGAAGCGCCGGTCGGGCAGACATCGACGCAAGGCGGCTCGGCGCAGTGCTGGCACATCATCGGCAGCGACAATGCGCGCCCGGTCCGCACTTCCTTGATCTCGATCTTGCGCACCCATTGCGGCCGCTGGCGTTCGTCGGCCAACGGGCCTTCGGCCTTGGGCGCCAGACCGTTTTCGTGTTCGCAAGCGCTCACGCAAGCCGAGCAATCGCTCGCGCAGCGGCCGGTATCGATCAACATGCCCCAGCGCACGGTCTTGGAAGCCGGTTCGCCGGCCGGGCGCGCACGGCCCAGATCGATCAGGCGGATGCCGGGCGCAAGCGCCACGCCGGCCAGCGCGGCGCCCGCGACCAAGGCCTGGCGGCGCGATGGGGAAGCCGGGGTTTCGCGCGCGGTCATCGCTTCAATCCGCCGAAGAAGGCTGCTTGTGGCGCCATGCCGGCGCCGCCGGCGCGCGCATGGCATTCGAAGCAATCGAGCTGGACCGCCGCGTACGCGTGGCAGGTCTGGCAGAACGCCGCGCCCTGGTCATCGGTGAACCGCGCCGGGTCGATGACCGCGCCGGCGCGTTGCAAGCGTTGCGTCAAGGCTGCCGTGACCGTTTGATGTTCGGGCGCGGCATGGCAGGCGATGCAGGTCTTGAGGCTTGCGGGTTCGCCGCGTATGCCTTGGCGCACCGTCAGATCGCGTTGATGCTTGAGCAGATCGGGATGGGTGCGCCGGATTTGATCGGGTGGCGCAACGCATTGCGCGGGCGCCGCGGCGGGCGCTTGCACCGGCGACCCAGGAACCGCCGCCTCGGTCATGCGCTTCGTCGCCAGGACATCCGGCGCGCGCCTGCCCGCCGCCTGCGCCGCGATACCGAGCGCGGCGACGCAGCCCGCGACGGCCAAGGCGACGATGGCAAAACGGCGCGCGCGCATGGCCTTCACTCGCCCAGCCCCATCTGGATGTAACCCGTCGGGCAAACGTCATGGCAGATATGGCAGCCGATGCATTTGCCGTAATCGGTGGCCACATAGCGCCCGAGCGTCTGCTCTTTCTTGGGCACGCGGAACACCGCGGTTTGTGGGCAGTACACCACGCAGTTGTCGCACTCGAAGCACATGCCGCAACTCATGCAGCGCTTGGCTTCGTCGATCGCCTGTTTCTCATCGAGCGCGTCGAGGCGCTCTTCGAAATTGCCGAGCGCCGATTCGCGATCGAGCGTGGTGATGTGGCGCTTGTTGCGCGGGGTGTAGGCGAAATGGCCGAGGAACAATTCCTCGTGCGGGATCACATACCGGTCGGAACGATCGTCGAAATTGTGGATGCCGACATTCTTGGTGTTGGTGCCGTGGATGGGTTCGTGCGTCTCGGAGAAGGTGTAGCCCTTCTCGATCATTTTGCGTTGCAGATCGAAGGCATGGACATCGATCTTGGGCCGCTTCTCCAGATCTTCGCCGCGCAGGAAACGATCGAGCCCTTCGGCCGCGATCGCGCCATGGCCGATGGCCGTGGTGAGCAGATGCGGCCGGAGTACATCGCCGCCCGCGAACACACCGGGCTTGCCGACGAGCTGGTAATTCTTGTCGGCCGTCACCGCGCCCTTGCCGCCATCGAATTCTTCGAGGCCGGTGAAGTCCACCGCCTGGCCGATCGCCGAGACGATCAGATCGGCTTCGATGTCTTCTTCCGAACCTTCGATCGTCTTGATTTCGAGCCGGCCGCCGCTGAGCTTGGCCTCGCACCGCGCCACGCGCAATGCGCGCGCACGGCCGTCCGGACCGCGCACCAGACCGACCGGCACCAGGCCGCCACGGATCGCGATGCCTTCGGCCTGCGCCTGTTCGATCTCGTGCTGGTTGGCCTGCATTTTGTCGACCGCGAACACTGAGGTCAGCGTCACTTCGCAGCCTTGCTTGACCGAAATTTCGGCCACATCGTGGGCCATGCGTCCGCCGATCGCGTCTTCGAAATCGGTCGGCTTGGCGTGTTCGATATGGCCGAGACGGCGTGCGACCGTCGCCACGTCGATCGAGGTATCGCCGCCGCCGACCACCACCACGCGCTTGCCCACATGCTGCAAACGGCCGTCATTGAAAGCGCGCAGGAAGGCGGTGGCCGTCACTACATTGGGCGCATCACCTTCCTTGATCGGCAGCGCGCGGCCCGATTGCGCGCCCATGCCGAGGAAGACCGCATCGAAGTCGCGGCGGATCTGTTCCATCGTGAGGTCGGTGCCGACGCGGCATTTCATGCGTGTTTGCACGCCCAGATCGAGGATGCGCTGGATCTCGGCATCGAGCACCTGGCGCGGCGTGCGAAAGCCCGGGATGCCGTAACGCATCATGCCGCCGAGGAATTCATGCTCGTCGAAGATCGTGACCGCATGGCCCTTGAGCGCAAGCTGATAAGCGCACGACAAGCCGGCCGGCCCGCCGCCGATCACCGCGACCGTCTTGCCGGTGCTGGTCTGCGGCTTGGCATAGGCGAGCCGGTTCGCGATCGCGTATTCGCCGAGGAAGTGCTCGACCGAATTGATGCCGACATGGTCCTCGACCTCGTTGCGATTGCAGCCGGTCTCGCACGGCGCCGGGCAGACCCGCCCCATCACCGACGGAAACGGATTGGCCTGGGTCAGACGGCGCCACGCATATTCCTGCCAGGGCATGGTCGGCTTGCCGTCGGCACCGACGGGCGGCTTTTCGGTCTGGCGCACGACGGCCAGATAAC
>JADHEF010000559.1_pt1 | contig 36362 bp, 33 predicted proteins | sample 8952391 | NCBI WGS metagenome assembly JADHEF01 (sample SAMN16124439, study PRJNA663245) | bioreactor sludge metagenome | isolation source: sludge (nitrite) | place: India:Bengaluru | collected 2019-02-28 | reverse complement strand
AGGACGAACTGGGCAAAGAGGAAGTGTTCATCCATGCCCAGCGGGACCAGAACAACATCGTCAAGCACGACGAGACCACGCAAGTGGGCAACGATCGCACCGAACGCGTCGAACGGGACGAAACGATTTCGATTGGGCAGGACCGTCTTGAAGACGTTGCCCGGAACGAGACCGTAAGCATCGGCCAGAACCGGACACATGAAGTTGGCAATGACGACAGCCTGAGCATTGGCCGCACCCACACCATCACCACAGGCAAGGACCGAATCGAACACGTCGGCAATCACCGGCAGGACCTCACCAAGGCCAACCACACTGTAGAGATCGGTGGCCATCTCGAACAGGTCGTGGCCGGTCACAGCACATTGCAGACCGGCGAGGCTATTCGGCACACCACCAAGGTTTACGACATCCAGGTCAGCGAAAGCCTGACGATCAGAAGCCCGGCAGGTCTTCTGCGAATCGACGGCGCCGGCATCACGCTGGACGGCCTTGCGCTGGACTTCAAGGGGCCGGTCAGCCAGCAGGCCAAGGGCAGCCAGCGCATGACTGCCACTTCGGGCGTACCTGAGCCTGGGGAGCCGATTTGCCTGAGTTGCTTGCTCAAAGCCATCGCCGACGGCCACAACATGATTCCCATGGAGGGTGCCAGCTGATGCCCAGCCCATTTATCAGAGCAATGGTAGAAGTGCTACGCACATCCGACCGCTATCGCCTGAGTGCCGTCGTTGAAATGGCCAACCTTTCACCCCGGGCCCGGGAAACGCTGACCCAACATTACACGGGCCGCTGCTGGCCTTTGTTGCAACAGGCCCAATTCAGCAATTTACGCGCTGTAGGCCCTTGGTTGTTCGGCTCCAGGCCAGGTTCCGATGTCTCAGGCCAGTACGATTTCCAGTGGCAGCTGGAGCAAGGTGCAACGGGTGCGGTGAGTGGCTGGATAGTCAGCGCGCTGCCAGCCGCCCAGCTTGTACAGCACTTGAGCCAGGCCAACTCCGTTACCGGGCCGGATGGCCACGCTTACCTGTTGCGCTACCACACCGCAGCCGTCCTGCAAGTGTTGGATACCTGCCGCGAGTTGCCTGGCGTGGCCGAGTGGTTGGCGCCCATTCATTGCTGGTGGGCCCCGGTGGCGCATCCGCACAAGAGGTTGTGGGTGCAAATCGCTGGCGGCGACCAGCCTCGCATGATCAATGTCCCGCCCATCACCCTGAGCGAAGACTGCTGGGCAGCCTTGGCCGGCGACCCGCTGAGCTATCAACTTGCCGAAATGCTGAAGCACGAGCCGTCCTGCGCGGCCTTTACGGCTGTCTGCCACGGTACGCGGGTTGGCCTGATCCAGCACCACCTGAATCAGGCCCGCGCGCAAGGACTGGATCGAGAGCAAGACCTGGTCAGCTATGTGCTGATGATGGCCCGCGCCGGAGAACAGCTCTGCGAATCACCTGCCTGGCAAGACGCAATCGCTGCTACACGCGCGCAACGAACGCCCCTGATCGACAACGTGCAGCGATGCCTGCGCGGCAAGGACTGAGGTACACAATGGACTCATTGAACGAAGCCCTGGAACTGTGCCGGCGCATCACCACCGGCTACCGCCCCGCCCTGCGCAACAGCCCGGTCGCCGACTGCACCCGTCGCTTCGAGCTGCTGCCCCTGCGCTACGCCGCTGTCGGCGGCAACCCGGCACAACGCGCCCGCCTGCCCAAACTGCCGGGTTATCTCAGCCCGTTCCAGGACGTGGGCGAGATGACCCACTCCAGTTACGCCATCCGCCCCCTGCGTGAAGGTTTCCTTTACCTGCTGATCAAGCGCCACAGCGCAGAAGCCTACGAATGGCACAGCCAGTACCGCGTGGCACCCAACGGGTCCCTGCAGTACATCAGCGCCGACGCACCGTGGGAGCCCGCTCCCCTCACTGGCAATCTGGATGAGATCATCCGCAGCTTCGGCTGGACCATCACCCTCTACGATCTCGACGACATCCAGGAACTGCGTCCGCTGTTCAGCCCTTCCCCCCTCACCCCGCGCCTGCTCGACAACTACCGCCTGCTCGAAGACGAATACCGCAACAGCCTGCCCGCCATCGATATCGCCCGCTTCATCCAGCCCTCCGACGCCCCGCCGCAGCCCCACGTACTCAAGCACGACCAACTGAACTGGGTAGCCGACTTCAAGGCCCGGGACGATGCCGACCTGCAAGCGCTGCTGGACCTGCAACCCTTCAACAACGACCAGATCGTCTCGCCCCACGCCTCACGCCAGGCCCTGGCGCCGCCAGTGAACCAGACCAAACCCCGTGGCGCCGCGATCGTGATCGAAGACGCCATCGGCATTACCCAGGAGCTCAACGCCTGGCGCAATGCCGCGGTCGATGATGTGAAAACGAAATGGCTGGAACGCACCGTGGAACCCGGCGTGGACAACGAGCGCAAGCTGCTGGTGGCGCAATCGTTTCTGGAGATCGAAAAGCTCTACCCGCAGATGGTGGCCGAGCAGATCGTCAAGCGCGAAGTCATGGCCGAGAAAGTGCGCAACCAGCCTCACCTGCATGCGGAGATCTACGCTTTTTCCGAACGGGCCAGGCAGCAAGCCGACGCCCATGACGAACGCATGAAGCCGCACATGGCGCAGTTCGAGCGCGACATCCGCGCCAAGGTCCAGGCGCGCCAGGACGCCGGCGAGTTCAGCAAGAAGTTCGACCAGAAATACGGCCACCTGGTCGACCGCCAGGCCATGCACGATCAGCTCGACGCGTTCGAGCAGGCCATGCAACAGGCCCAGCAAGCCGCCGAAGACCGCGCCAAGGACCATGCCCGCTGGGTGATCAGCGAACGCTTGCTGCAAGCGCTGGACCGCTACGACAACGCCGACCTGATCAGCGGCCTGGCCTTCGCCGAGCAGACCGGCCAGTGCGTGATCGGCATGGAGCTGAGCGACTGCGGCACGAAAGTGCTGGACCATTGGTGGCGCAGTGACGTGGCGGACCGGGGCAACCTGGCGATGCGCGGCATCAGCTACAACCAGGACGACATCCGGGAAGAGCTGGCGGCGCTGCTGGCGGCTGCCAAAGCTGAACCACCGGCAGAGTCATCCTTCGTGCTGCGCGAAGCGCTCGCCCGACAGGCGCACATCGCCGCGAACGCCTTTGGGCGTATCAACTCGCTGTACGAGGAACTGCAAAAGCAGAACAACACCGCCAGCATCGGCCTGCATGCCTGGTATGTTGAGCTGGGGCGACAGGTACTGCGCACCGGCGCCCCCAGCAGTGCGGACCGGGCGCTGCACCATGGCTTGCGACTGACGTTGTTTGCGTCGGTGCATGAGGCCGCGCTCGACATTCGTCTGAGCGAAGCCGCTCGAAATGGACAATCGCTCAGTTCTCAACGCAGCGGTGGCCAGATTGCACGCTTTCTGGACCAGGCCTGGGCTGAAAGCTTGATGCAAGCAGACGGCAAGAAGAGTGACTTCTATAAAGTGCGTGCCGCCAGCTTGGTCTGCCTGCTGGAAGGCATGCTGATGGCGTTCAAAGCGCGGGAGCTGCCTGAGAGCGATGCGCGGGTGAAAACCGAACTTTTGGCGGCCGCGATGACCACGGCGGCGGCGGGCTTTGAAATTGGCGCCAGCTATGTGGACCAAGTGGTAGCCCGATACGGCGCTAAGAGTGTGACCGGGAAAGGGGCACTAGCGACTTTGGGGAGGCTGAAACTATGGGGCGCTGGACTGGCTGGCATCGGAGGCTCGCTGCTCGCGTGGTGGGATTTCACAGATTGGTATGAACATCTCGACAACAGTCACGTTGGACGTACCAAACAGACTCAAAAAAGATCCAGGATTTTAGCCACTACGTACCTTGTAAGAGGAATGGCGACAATAACCCTTTCGTTGGCTGAGTTAGGAACGGCAGTTGCGATTGCAAAGCCTCTTTTCGACTACCTTTCTCAAAATGCCAAAACCAAGCTGGTAAGGATGCTATCCACGTCCTTGGGAGCGATCGCAGAAAAACTCGGTACGCAAGCAGCTCGGTTATTACTTGCCCGCCTAGTTCTTGGCGCTTTCTGGGTCGGCTTGGTCCTGACTGTAATAATTTACATATTTGAGGACGATGCTTTGGAAAAATGGTGCAAGCGCAGCACGTTCTGCCTTGCAAAAAACTCAAAACCTTTTGAAGCTCATGAAGAACTGAAGTCCCTACACTCGGCATTTAGCGAGGTATTGTAAATGTATTTGATCGAATGGGGTTTCTGGAGAATGGCGAAAGAATCCGAAGCTGAGCGCAAAGCATATGAAGCAGAGCTGACACCAAAAGAAAAACGCAGAGATCAGGACTTCTATGAGGGCGATTTGCAGGAAGAAATACATTTTCAATCCGTCAGTGCAAAACCTTGTGCAAGAGGCCCGGTGTTCGCTTTCAACGACATTTTCTTAGAAATGCGCTGTGGTGGCTCGGAAGAAAAGCGTGGCCTTATTACGCTCGCAATGCTCGGGGCTATCGCCCCCGCCATCGCTGCCGCACTCATCACAACCATTGGATTTCTATGGATGGATATCACGGACCCTGAGGGGCGATCCGTAGTCACTCTCCTCACCACAGTTATAATGTTCTCAGTTACGTCAACCATACTCTACCTTTACTCAAAGTATGGAATTCACCTAACCCGACTAGAAATGCTCACTAGCCGTCACCTGCTCATTCGGTTTAATCGAGTAACTCAGCAAGTTCACCTCCATCGACCAAAATATTGCGGCGGCATTGTAACATTTCCATGGAAAACAACCGGAAGCACAGCGATCGCCCCCGAAGATGACTCACTCAGCGTGGGCATGCGACTCGGCCTGGTCTGGCACCCCAGCCGCACGGGCCTCCCGCACATGGAGATGGCCCTGCTCGGCAAACAAGGCCAAGGCGGCAGTGAACTCCGCGACGAGTGGGAGTTCATCCGCCGCTACATGGAGGAAGGTCCGCACGCCGTCCCCCGCCCTCGCCTGAGTACCCAGCTACCCTCACCCATCCAGGCCTTCGGCGCCCAGTTCGAAGGCCTTGGCCGCTTCTTCCGCAAAAGCAGTTGGCTGTTCAAAGTCGTCCTGCTCATGATCTGGCCCGCCTTCGTCATCGTAGGTACCGGCCATTGGCTCAGCCTGCTGCTGTGCTGGCGACCGCGCTGGCCAAAGGTGATCCGCGAGGCTGGTATGCCTGGCAAACCCGTCCCACCGGTGACGACCCTCAGCGACTACCCACCCGCCATTCAAGAGCGCCTGCTCGCCAACGCCGATCGCTGGCAGCTCAAGCCTGGCAAGCGTCCGGAGAAAAAACCACGCAAACCGCGTACGCCGAAGTCGAAGGGTGCGCCGACCCCATGATGTTCAAAATTCGACCGTGTACCCCACAATCACCCGGTTCTCATCCGCCGCATCGGCAAAGTTCGAGCGCATGCTCGCATTTCGCCAACGTAGCGACACATTCCTGAGTGGCCCCGACTGCACCACGTAGGTGATATCCGTGGTGCGCTCCCACTCCCGCCCCTCTCCATCGCCTGCCGCCAGCGCCCTGCCCTTCGCGCTGGTTATACGCTGCGGCTCCACCTGGTCACCCTTCACATAGCGCACATTGAACGTAAGCCCCGGGATACCCAAGGCGGCGAAGTTGTAGTCGGAGCGCAGCATCCACGCACGCTCGTTGGCCAGGGCAAAGGTGCTGACCTGCTGTTCACTGAACAGGTAGGTATCGGTACCGCCCACATAGGCGTACGCCGTGTCACCGCTCACCTTCTGATAACCACCGCTGAACGTGTGGCCCTGAATGCTGTAGCCGACGTTGGTGCTGAGGGTGTGGTTGTCGACTTCACCCAGCAATGCCCGGCCTTGCTGGCGAGCATTGAACCAGCGCCACTCGGTGAAGACATCCCCCGGCCCTAGGCGGGTCTTGAATTTGAACCCGGCAAAATCACGCCGGAACAGGCCTTCGAGCGTGCTGGTGTGCAGGCTGAGGGTCAGGTTGTTCGATGGCAGGTAGTCGACAGCGGCGTAGTACAGCCGGTCAGTGGTGACCGTTGCCGAATAGGCCCCTTGCTGCGCCATGGCCGTCAGGTCCTCAAAGTCGGTGGAGTCACGCAATTTGGTGGCATCTACCTGCAACAGGGTGAATACGAACCGGTCCAGATCCTTGCTCACCAGTTGCGCGCCGTTGAACCATTGCGGGAACAGTCGGCTGGCGTTGGACGCCAACAGCGGCAACTGCGGGCTCAGGCCACCGGCTTTCAACTCGGTCTGCGCCAGCCTGGCCTTGAACGTGGCCACAGCCTTGGCGTAGCCGCCCGCAGCACGCTTGTCACTGCCTCGGGGCAGCAGCCCAGTGCCGCTGCGGTCTGGCGAGGAGTCGAGCTTGAATCCAAGCATGCCTGCCGCATCCAGGCCGACGCCAACCACGCCGTCGGTATAGCCGGACTGCAAGCGCAGCATGAAGCCCTGAGCCCACTCGGCACGCCGCGATTGCGTGGCGCTGTCACCGTGAAAGTCGCGGTCGAAATAGAAATTGCGCAGTTCCAGGTTGCCGCTGCCGTCATCGATGAAGGCAGCCTGGGCGGTTTGGCAGGCGCAGCAAAGCGCCGCGAGCATCAGCGATGCTCGCCGGAAAAGAATGATCATGGGTGTGCCTTGTTCTTGTTGTTGTTCGAAGACTCAGCGCCAATCAGCTTTTGGGGTTGCGCACATAGCGCATCACCACCAGGCAGGCGATCAGGATCAGCGGGGCGATCGAGAGCATGCCCATGTAGGTGCTGCCGGTAAGGTCATTGATCTTGCCCACCATCACCGGTGCAACAATGCCGCTCAGTTGCCCCACCGAGTTGATCGCAGCGGTGCCTGTAGCGATCGCAAGCCCCGAGAAGGTCGACTGGGGAATGGTCCAGAAGATCGGGATGGCGATAAAGGTGCCTGCGGTAGCCAGCACCAGTGCGGCCATCATCGCCAGTGACGAGTCGGAAAAAAGGCACGCCAGCAGATAGCCGATGGCCGCTGCAAGCAGGCAGTACACCAGGTAGCGCTTGCGTTCACCGGTACGGTCGGAGCGCCGGGTCAGCAGCACCATGCCGATACAGGCCACCGCATAGGGTAACGCCGACAACACGCCGACCCAGAGCATGTCCTGCACGCCCGATGACTTGATCAGGTGTGGCATCCAGAAGTTAAGGCCATAGGACGCGGTTTTGACCACGTAGTAGATGAACGCCATGATCGCGACTTCACGGGTCAGCAGTACCCGCCAGATCGAGCCGAGGATGGGTTTTTCGGTGCGTTTGTCCTGAGCCAGGTTTTCCTTCAACACGTCTTTTTCTTCACGGCTCAACCATTTCGCCGCGTCGATGTCGCGGTCCAGCTTCCACAACACCAGCAGGCCCAGCACCACGCACGGCAGGCCAGACATCAGGAACAGCCAGTGCCAACCGGCCAGGCCCAGCACGCCGTCCATTGTCCCCAGCAAAAAGCCCGCTGCCGGGCCACCCACTGCGCCGGCCAGCGGCACGGCAAGGAACCACAAGCCATTCATCTTTGCCAGGTGTTTGCGGGGGAACCAGCACGCCAGGTAGAACAGGATCGCCGGGCCGAAACCGGCCTCCATCACCCCGATCAGAAAGCGCAGGAAGTACAGGGTGTATTGGGTATAGGCAAACACCAGTGCAGCCGTGGCCAGGCCCCACGACACCATGATCCGGCAGATCCAGGCCGGCGCACCGTAGCGTTTCAGGCCCAGGCTGCTGGGCACCTCGAACAATACATAGCCGACGAAGAACATGCTCGCGGCCAGGCCGTAGGCGGCATCGCTGAGGCCCAGTTCCTGCTGCATCTGGGCTTTGGCGAAACTGATGTTGATACGGTCGAAGTACGAGAACAGGAAGCAGATGATGGCCAGCGGCATGATGCGCCAGGCCACACGGCGGTAAAGCAGCAGTTCGTTGATGTGGCTGTCGGTGCGCTCACGCGCCAGTTCGCCGGTCATGGCAACCATGGTGGATCTCCATTCTTGTAATTATTGGAGAGCAGCAGCGCCTCAGCGGGCGCCACTTGCAGGGTCTTCAGCGGATGCGGATCAGCTTTTCCTTGAAGGCCTGGCCTTTGCCAACGTATTCGGTGGCGTTGCGCCGCATGGCGGCGATAGCGTCCGGTGTCAGTTCGCGTACCACCTTGGCCGGCGCCCCCAGGATCAACGAGTTGTCCGGAAACACCTTGCCCTCGGTGACGATTGCGCCAGCACCGACCAGGCAGTTATTGCCGATGACCGCGCCGTTGAGCACTACCGCCTGGATGCCAATCAGCGCCCCATCACCAATGGTGCAGCCATGCAGCATGGCCTGGTGGCCGATGGTGACGCCCTGCCCCACGGTCAGCGCAAAGCCCGGGTCGGCATGCAGCACCGCGCCTTCCTGTACATTGCTGTGCTGGCCAATCCGGATGGGTTCGTTGTCTCCGCGCAGCACGGCCTGTGGCCATACGCTGACACCTTGCTCGAGGGTAACGTCCCCGATCACGCTGGCATCCTCGGCAACGTAGGTTTCCGGGTGCAGGCTGGGCGCAAGGGTGTCGTATTGATAGATCGCCATCTCAAGCCCTCCTCACGCCGCGTCGTCGGTTTTCAACACACCCGCCGCGCACAGCTCGGCAATGTGTGCATCGCTATAGCCCAGGTCGCGCATTACCTGCCGGGTATGCTCGCCAATCCGCGCAATCGCTCGGCGCGGCTGCAGGCGCTGGCCGTCCAGCGACAGCGGCAGCAACGGCATCGGCGTGTGGCTGCCGTCTTCCAGTTGCAAGTCGGCCATGCCGCCGCTCTGTTGCAGGTGCGGGTCATCGAACAATTCTTCCGGGCGGCGGATGGGGGCGAAGGGAATGCCATTGGCTTCCAGTTGCAGTGCCAATTGCCCGGCGTTCAGCGGTGCGAATACCTCGGCCAGGTGTGCGAGCAAGCGCGGCCGTTGCAACACGCGGTCGTTATTGCTGGCCAGCGCAGGGTCATCCAGCAAGGCCGTCTGCCCCAGTACCTGGCACAGCGCATGCCACTGCCCTTCACCGGTGGCGGCGACAAACATCTGCTCGCCACCGGCGAACGTGAACACGTCATAGATGGCCCATGCACTGATACGATTGGGCATCGGCGCCGCTGCCTCGCCCGTGACCACGTACTGCTGCATGTGCTGGGCGGCCAGCAGCACGCAGTTCTCGTACAGGGCGCTTTGTACTTCGCGGCCGGTGCCGGTGGTATGGCGCTCGTTGAGCGCGGCCAGCACGCCGATGGCACCGAACATGCCGCCCATGATGTCGTTCACCGAGCTGCCCGCGCGCAGCGGGCGGCCCACTGGCCCAGTCATGTAGGCCAGGCCTGCCATCATCTGCACCACCTCGTCCAGCGCCAGGCGGTTGTCATAGGGCCCGCTGAGGAAACCCTTGTGCGAGGCGTAGATCAACCGAGGGTTACGCTGGCGAAGCGCGGCGTAGTCCAGGCCCAGCTTGCGCATGCGCCCGGGCTTGAAGTTCTCGACGAACACGTCAGCGGTGTCGATCAGCTGCAGCACGGCCTCACGGCCCTCAGGCGTTTCAACGTCGACGGCGATGCATTGCTTGTTGCGGTTGAACGTGCGGAAAAAACCCGCCCCTGCACCCAGCAGCCGGCGCGTGCCGTCGCCACGCACCGGTTCGATCTTGATCACTTCGGCGCCAAGGTCACCGAGGATCATGCCGCAGGTCGGGCCCATGACCATGTGCGAAATCTCGACGACACGAATGCCGTCCAAGGGAAGTCTGGACATCGTGATATTCCTCGTGCGTGCGGGTCAGGCGTGGTGGGCAGCATTGGCGAAGTCGAGCGGCAATCCGGCGCGGGCAATGCAACCGTAAAGTGGCTCGTCCGGCAGCGCTTCGCTCAGTATCCGGCGTGATTCGATCAGCGCAGACAGGTCGACACCCGTGTCGTAGCCCATGCTCTGCAGCATGAACACCAGGTCTTCGGTGACGGTATTACCAGACGCGCCAGGGGCAAATGGGCAGCCCCCCAGGCCAGCCAGCGAGGCGTCCAGCTCGCGGATGCCCTGTTGCACCGCAACCAGGCTGTTGGCCAGAGCCAGGCCACGGGTGTCATGGAAATGCGCAGCCTTTAGACGGTCACCGGCAAGCGCACGCACAGCCTGCAGCACCGTCGCCACCTGGCCCGGGTTGGCGTAGCCCGTGGTGTCGCCCAACGAGACCAGGTCACAACCGGCTTCGATCACGTGGCGGGTCAGTGCGCAGAGGTCGGCCAGCGGCACTTCACCCTGGCGGGTGCAGCCAAAAGCCACCGACATGCCCGCCATGACCTGCACCTCATGCAGGCCCATTTCGGTACGCAGCTGGCACATGCGCCCCAGTTCCTCGACCATTTCCAGGGGTGTGCGCCGCACGTTGGCCAGGCTGTGCGCCATGCTGACCGATACCGGGGCGACGATGCGGTGGGCGCCGGACTCAAATGCGTCCCGGGCACCACGCAGGTTCGGGGCCAGCACGGTGACGTGCAAGCCCGGGTATGTGAGGGCATGGGCCACCACTTCGCGGGCATCGGCCATTTGTGGCAGCAAGCGCGCCGGCACAAACGAGGCGACTTCCATGTGGCGCACGCCAGCGGCGTAGGCGGCGTCGATCCAGCGGCGCTTGGCGGCTGTCGGCATGATTGTCTGCAGGCTCTGCAAGCCATCGCGCATGCCGACTTCGTTGATTGTTATTGTTGTCATCACGGTCTCTCTGTCTGAAGCGTTGCGCCAGACTAAGAGCTGCATGACAAGCAGAAAAGACGTGTTTCACGGGCTGATCCATCGTCAGCCACGATGGATCAGCCTGCCACTTGCCAGGCCGGTGCGCGCAGTAACAGGTGGTCGAGCAGGCGCCGCGCAGACAGCGACAGCGTGTGCCTGTCGCGCATGCAGATGACGAATTCGCCCAGCGCCCAGTCGTCGGTCAGCGGAATCACCCGCAGGTCGAACAGCGCTGCATAGCGGGCCACGGCCTCCTGCGGGAACACCGCCAGGCCCAGGCCGAATTGCACCAGGCGATACGCAGCGTCGAACGAAGACACATACGAACGAAAGCGCAGCTCCCGGCCGGCCTGTTCTGCACTCTTGCGCATGAAGCTGTTCAAGGTGGCGAACGCCGACAGGCCCAGGTGTTCGTAGGCCAGCGTCTCTTCGAAGGCAACCTGGCTGCGCCCGGCCAAGGGGTGTTCGGCGCCCACCACCACCGCCAGGTGGTCCTGTCGGTAAGGTACGAACTCCAGCTCGCCCACCGCCATGGACTTGCGGCAAATCCCCAGGTCCGCATTGCCCTCCGCCACACCGCGCACCACGTCCGGGCTGAAGCGCTCTTCGATGTCAGCCTGGATCAGCGGGTTTTCCAGCATGAACGCCGAGAGTTCTTCGGGCAGGAACTCCATGATCGACGACACGTTTGCCAGTACCCGCACATGGCCTCGTGCACCTTCGGCATATTCGCTAAGTTCGCTGTCCAGGCGCTCCATGGCGCGGGTCATTTCCCGGGCATGTCGCAACAGGGCCAGCCCCGCCGGGGTGGGCTCTACGCCGCGTTTGCTGCGTTTGAGCAAAGCGGTGCCAAAGCGCCCTTCGATGTCCGAAATGCGTTTGCTGACAGCGGACGGCGCCATGAAAGCACGCTCGCCGGCGCGGGCGATGGTGCCTTCCTCGCAAACGACGATGAACAGGTTCAGGGACAAGTGATCAAGGGGCTGCATTGCATGGCTCGGCATGGGGAGGTGGAAGGCCGGTGCACTGTAGCAAAGTTGGGACTGCACCCGCGTGCTGGGTCGCGAGGGCCTGCCCCAATCCCCAACTCTGGGGGAACGGTGCCCACCATCAACGATGTGTCAAAGGCCCTGATTTAAAACTGGATCCCTTGTGCCGCAAGGCCTGCAAGGCACTTTCCAGCTTTTGGCACAGCTCTTGCCGGTCTCCTCCCAGACGCCCCAAGTCCATGGGCCCGTTTGCAGGAGGAATAGACTCATGCACCGACCGATACCCCACCCGCTGGCAGTGGCGATTTTCGCCGGCATGCTCCAGCTTCCGGCACAGGCTGCCCTGAACGCTGTCGATCCAGGCGCCTACGTCCCCGCCAACGGCGGCTTCCCTGCCTGGTACCAGGACAGTCACGGTCGTACCCTCGACCTGTGCCTGACCAAGGCGGTCAGCTCCAGGGTTGCCGGCGCGCCCGGCGCACCGGCGTACATGTGTACGCTGCTGCCCACGCCGGGCGTGTTCGACGATACGCAACCCATCGTCTTCCCCACCAACTTCCCTGACGAAGCGTTCTGGTTCACTGCAGACGCCACCATCGTCGACGCCGCCCGCGGCATCGACCTCAGCTACGGTACCGCGATCGAAGCGGCATTCGCCGCCGAAGAGCCGGTCGAGGGTGACCAGGTCAGCTTCGCCCGGGTGCGCATCCGGGTCGATGTACCTACCGCTGGCACCTACGTGGTCACCCACCCCTACGGCGTCGAAGTGTTCGACGTGCCCGCCGCCGGGCGCCGGGCGATCAACATGACCCGAGACATCGGCATTGCCGGCGCAGGCGATTTCACCGGTGCGCTCAAGGGCGATGTCGGGCCGTTCCTGCGCAGTGTCAACGGCCCCTACACCGAAGGCAGCGAGCGCTTCATCGGTGACCCGAACCTGGATGAACGGGTAACCGGCAGCCCGTTCAATACCAACTTCGTACGCATCGAAGGCCCCGGTGGTATCGACCTGCGTACCGAGCTGTTCTCGATATCCGGCAAGCTCTCGACCGTCGCCCTGCCAACCCCGCTGATGCCGCAGCGCAGCACCTATTCGCGGCACACCGAAAACGGCAACCTGCGCGCCCAGCAAGACATCTTCGTGATGGCCCCGCCACCACCGGCCAGCGTCACCCTGACCAGTCAAACACCCAGCCTGAACCTCACCGAAGCCAACGGCACCGGTGCCTGGTATGCGCAGTCGGCCCTCAACCCGGCGGCAGGCAGCATCCTGACGCTGACCGCCGACAACAGCGTGGCGATCCCGACCAGCAGCCTGACCACCCGCAACGTGCCGCTGACCGACCTGGTAACCATTACCCAGGCCCAATACCGCCTGTCCACGGGCGAACTGACCCTAGTGGCCAGTACCAGCGACGAAACGACACCGCCAGTGCTTACCGCACACACCGACAACGGCACGTTGATCGGCAACCTTGGCGGCACCGGCGCCGTGAAAACGTTGAGCATGACCCTCTCGCCCATCCCGCCGGCCAAGGTGCAGGTCACCAGTGCCAATGGCGGTAGCGACACCGAAGACGTGGTGCTGGTGCCATGAACAGACAAAGGCTCAGCCTTCAAGGAGGCCGCATGAACACTTGGTCGCGCCGTGCGCTGTTCGCCGCCGGTTTTTCCCTCACCGTTACCAGCGCCGCCTTCGCTGCGCTGTCTGAAGTCGACCCAGGGCCTTACACCTTCGCCACGGGCGGCTACCCCATGTGGTACAAGGACAGCCTCAACCAGTCGCTGGAGCTGTGCCAGTCACGCGCCACCAGCACCCGGGTACCCGGCACCCCCGCCGCGCCGTCCTACATGTGTACCCTGCTGCCAGAGCCTGGCATCTACGACGATGCATTGCCGTTGGTGTTCCCCGACAACTGGCCGCCAGAGATGTTCTGGTTCCTGGCCGAGGCCACCATCCCGGCAGTCGGCAACAGCGGCTATGAACTGGATGCCTACGTTGCCGGCCTGGAAGCGGCCTTTGCCGCCGAAAACCCGGTAGACGGCGACCAGCAGAGCTTCGCCCGCATTCGTATCCGCGTCTCGGTGCCACGCGCCGGTACCTACACCATCACCCACCCCTATGGTGTGGAAACGGTCAACGTCACCACGCCAGGCCGGCGGGCGATCAACATCACCCGCGACATCGGCATCGGCGCACCGGGCAACTTCACCGGGGCGCTCAACGGTGCACTCGGGCCATGGTTGCGCGGGGTTGGCGGGCCTTATACCGAGGTCAACCCGGATACCGGCGCCACTGAAACGTTCATCGGCGACCCGAATCGCCCGGAAGCCGTGGTCGGCAGCCCGTTCAACACCAACTTCATCCGCATCGACGGCCCGCCCGGGCGCATCGAGACCGCACTGTTCACCGTTTCGGGCAAGGTGCTGGACCAACGCGCGCAAACGCCGGTCACGCTGGAGCGAGCCACCTATTCGCGCAACGGTGGCGGCACCCGCGTAGAAGTGTTCGCCAAGGCCCCGAGAGAGGCCAGCCTGTGCATGCGCAATGGCCTGGCCTTGATCGGCACGCCCCCTTCGCCTTGCCAGTTCAACCTGACGGCGGACAACAACGGCCTGTTCTTCAGCCAGCAACTTAGCCAGGCCGTACCGCCCGCGGTGGTGGTGGTTACCGCCAGCAACAGTGCCGGCGGCACCCAGCCGACCGCGCTGTCGAGCAAGCTGACCGACGTGGTCAAGGTCAGCACTGCACGCTATGACTGGGCCAACAAACGCCTGCTGATCGAGGCCAGGTCCAGTGACGAGGTTGTCATCCCCGACATGCTCGCCCAAGGCTACGGCCGCATGTCGAAAGCAGGCACGCTGCAAAGCATCACGGTCAACGACGTGGCGCAACCGCCGGCCACCGTTACGGTCAAGTCTGCCCACGGGGGCAGCGATGTAGAACCGGTGATCGTGGTCGGCAACGCACCGGTTGAAGCGGCCAACCAGCCGCCGCTGGCCCAGGCCGATGTCGGCAGCACCAGTGTCGGAGTGCCCATCACCCTCAACCTGCTGCAAAACGACAGTGATCCGGACGGCAACGTGCCGCTGACCATCAGCGACCTCACCCAACCAGGCACCGGCCTTGGCGGCGTGGTGCTCAACGGTACCACCTCGGTCACCTACACCCCGCCAGCCGGGGCTACGCAACCACTGGTGGCCACCTTCAGCTACCGCGCGGTGGACGCCAAGGGCCTGAAGTCGGAACCGGCCACGGTCACCATCAACGTTGCACCGAACCGGGCTCCAACCGCCAACCCGGAAACCGTCGCCACCCTGGGCGTGCCTTTGACCATCAACGTGCTGGCCAACGACACCGATCCGGAAGGCAACGTGCCGTTGGCTGTTGCGGCCGTCACCCAACCGGCGGCAGGCCGAGGCACCGTCAGCACCGATGGCACCACGGTGACCTACACCCCACCGGCCACGGTAACCGCAGCCTTCACCACCACCTTCACCTACCAGGCACGTGACTCGCTGGGGGCGCTGTCCACCCCAGGTACGGTCACCGTCAACGTGTCGCCACGGCCAGCCGCCGAAACCTTCACGGTCACGGCAGCCACCGTCACGGCACGCTCCAACAACCGTTACAACTGGGATATCAGCGGTACCTCATCGGTTACCACGGGCAACGTTGTCACGGTCCGGGTCACCACCACCACCGGGGTGCAGACGCTGGGTACCGCCACAGTGCCGGTTAACGGCCGCTGGCGCCTGGCCGTCAGCAACAGCACCACGATAGTCCCGACCGCCGCGCCGACGGCAACCATCACCACCAGCCCGGGTACTACCCGCACCGTCAACGTGGTTGTGCAGTAAAGGGGGGAAACGCCATGAAACGCCTGTATCCACTGCTGCTCAGCCTGGCCCTCGTGGGCCAGGCCAGCTGGGCCGACGACCTGATGGACAATGCCGACCTTGCGCCCGGCAACGACCTCGGCGACCCGGTGATCATCCGCCTGCTACCGGTCGGTGCCGGTCAGGCTGCGGTGATCGAGCAGCAAGGGTCGGGCAACCGCGCCGCCCTCGACCAGAACGGCCAGGCCCTGCTGGGCCGCATCGTCCAGGCCGGCGGTGCGCAGGAAGCGTACATCTTGCAGGAAGGCAGTGACCTGATGGCCAGCATCAGCCAACAGGGAAATGGCAACAGCGCATCGATCCGCCAGAGCGGCAGCAGCAACAGCGCAGCCATCGAGCAGATCGGCAACGACAACAGCGCCAGCATCGTGCAGTCCGGCTCGGGCCTCAACAGCTCCGTGACCCAGACCGGCAATGGCCAGCATGTTCAGATCACCCAATACCGATAGACCTGGAGGCACCACCATGTACAAGCTCGCTCCGTTAAGTGCCGCTATCGTCCTGGCCCTCGCTGGTCAGGCCATGGCTGCTGACAGCACCTCGTCCCAGACCCAGGACGGCAAGGAAAACATCGCCGAAGTCAGCCAGATCCAGGCGTCCTTCGCTTCGGCCACCCAGAACCAGACCGGCAAGGGCCACAATCACCTGGCCGTGCAAACCGAAAGCACCAGTGATATCCAGCAGAGTGCCACCGGCCAGTACAACGCGGGCTATGCCGAGCAGTTGTTCGAAAATGGCAGCCAGATCAAACAGCAAGCCGCAGGCAGCTACAACGACGCTTTCGCCAGCCAGTCTGTAGGGCTGAACAACGAATCGCTGCAAACCCAGCAAGGTGTCGGTAACAAATCCACCGTGTGGCAGGACAGCCAGGAAGGCAGCAAAGCCACCACCTGGCAATCCGGCCAGCGCAACGAGGCCTTCATCGAACAGACCTTCGGTGGCAGCAACAACCGCAGTACCGTCAACCAGACCGGCCAGGACAACTACGCCGCCGCCGAGCACCTGAACCATGTGGACGGCGACATCCAGGTCTACCAGGATGGCCACGACAACTGGGCTTACGGCGACCAGCGCGAAGGTACCGGTGGCACCATTGGCATTGGCCAGTACGGTGGCGGCAACTCGGTTGAAGTGTGGCAGGACACCCAGATTGGCAGCCAGGCTTCCGTGGTCCAGACCGGCCAGTCCAACGAAGGCTATATCGACCAGAGCTTTGGCATGAACAACAAGGTCAGCCTGTCGCAGCAAGGCAACGCCAACGCCAGTTGGTCGGACCAGTTCGAGACCAACAACTCGACCACCACCATCACCCAGACGGGCAACAACAACCTGCATTTCACCTATCAGAATGGTGAAAACCTCAACCTCACCATCAATACCAAAGGCAATGGCAACAGCATCACCGCCAGCAACTGGAAAGGCGCCAAGATGGGCGGCCAGTTCGGCACCAATCAGAACGCCACCATCAACCAGAACGGTAACGGCAACGGCGTCAACCTGACCCAGAACGGTTCTGACCAGCTGGCCACGCTGACCCAGACGGGTAAAGGCAACCAGATGCAGACCAAGCAGGCCGACAGCAACAACGAGCTGTATTTCGAACAGAACGGCACGGACAACATCCTGATCGCCGACCAGCGCGGTACCGACAACTACGCCTACGGCAACAGCCAGGGTACTGGCAACACCATCACGCTGGACCAGTCCGGGTACAGCAACCAGAGCTACACCAACCAGCTGTACGGTAGCGGCAACGAAGCCACCATCAAGCAGACTGACAGCATCAACGTCGCCTACGTGACCCAGGGAGGCCAGGGCAACAAGGCGTACGTCGACCAGAGCGGTATCGCCCAAACCGCCACCATCACCCAGCTGGGCAGCGCGAACCTGGCCACCGTGACCCAGAAGTAAACGACTCCCCCCTTGAACCGCGGTGCTCCTCTCCCTGGTGCCGCGGTTCCTTTTTCTCGATTGCACATGCCGGGATACAATGCAGTAACCCTTGAACCTGTGCAGTGCCATGATCCAGTCCGACCTCGACCTGTTCGGCCCTCAGCCACAACGCCTGGCCAGCCATACCGTGCTGCTGCCCGGCTTCGCGCTGGGCGAAATCGAACCCCTGCTGGACGCTTTGCGCCCGGTACTGCGCGCCGCGCCGTTCCGGCACATGCGCACACCGGGAGGCCTGCACATGGCCGTCGCCTTGACCAATTGCGGCGCACTGGGTTGGGTAAGTGATGAACACGGCTATCGCTACAGCGCCACCGACCCGCTCAGCGGCAAGCCCTGGCCCGCCTTGCCCCCGGTGATACTGAGCCTGGCCGCCCGCGCTGCGGCAATGGCCGGTTTCGAGGGTTTTGTCCCCGACGCCTGCCTGGTCAACCATTATCTGCCCGGCACCCGCCTTAGCCTGCACCAGGACCGTAACGAGCAGGACTTCGGCCAGCCGATCGTGTCGTTGTCGCTGGGGTTACCGGCCGTGTTCCTGCTTGGGGGCCTGCAACGCGCCGACAAGACCCAGCGCGTACCACTGAACCATGGCGATGTGTTGATCTGGGGCGGCGAAGACCGCTTGCGCTTTCACGGGGTGCAGCCCATCAAGCCCGGCGTGCATCCGCGCATGGGCGAGCGGCGGATCAACCTCACCTTGCGCAAGGCCGGCGGCTGACACAAACACGATGAACGTGCATGAAACACGTTGAACATCTTGGTCTGGCAAGCTTCAAACGATAAGCCGCGTTCTCACACCCAGGAGCCTGCCATGCCGTACTTACCTTGCCCGATGCCCACACACGACTCATCAGCCGCGCGCTCATGAAAATGCCCGGTCGTGCGCCCAATGCCTCGCTGCAACTCGATTACGTGCGCGACACCCTGTTTGGCCCGGTGGCGCAAAGCGTGGAGTGCCAGTGCCAACTCGCCGCGCTCAACCTGCAGGGCCGGCCAGCGTTGCGTTTGCACATTTGTCCGCCACTGCCCGACAAGGTCGACCGAGCCCACAGCGTGGCGTTCGTTTGGGACGGGCGCAGTTACCACGGTGTCGTACGTGACCAAGGCAAGTGCGGGGATGGTGGTTTGAACCTGTTGCTGGAACTGCAGTAGGCCGGATAACGCAAATACACCCGGCCAGCTCAAGCCGGCCGGGTATAACATTGGCTCACTCAGGCAATGGCCTTGAGTGGCACCGGGTGGCTGTCACGCAGCGCGTGCAGCTGCCCCACCAGGTGGACCAGATCACGGCAGCTGTTGAGGCTTTGCAGCGGGACCCCGCTCAGGGTCACGCCCTCGTCGAGACTCTGACCCTGACCCAGGCGGATGGTCAGGTTGGTGCCATCCAGGCAGCTGACTTCACAGCGATCAGGCAAGCAGGCCTGCTCGATCAACTGCCGCATCTCTAGCATCGAAACTCCAATCAACGACATGGTACGACCCTCTCTGTGGGATGGCCTGTTGTGTGGAATTACGCCTTTGTGAGGCGGGGCGCCAATTGATATTGCGCATGCCCAGGCAGGCGTCCATGCGCCGGGGCAATGATGATGCGGGGAATCTTTTAGCACCTTAGTGGAAGATTGCCAGCAGGGGCCGCGTGTTCGGTCGCAATCGCACACTTGGCGACGAGTGGTCTTGGCAGCGTTCAGTATGGCGGGCTACCGCTCAGTGCGCCGCACCACCACGTTCATCCTGCATCTGCCCAAACCGCCCGGCATGGAAATCGTCGAACGACTCGGCGATTTCCGCCTGGCTGTTCATCACGAACGGGCCATAACCGACGATCGGCTCATCGATAGGCTCGCCACTGAGCAGCAGCACGCTGGCACCTTCCAGCGCTTCAACCGTTACATCCTCGCCACCCCGGTCCAGCAGCACCAGGCTTGATGGCCCGGCTTCGCGCTCACCGTTGACCTGCACGGTACCGCGCAACACCACCAGCGCCGCGTTGCACCCGGCGGCCACCGGCAATTGCAGGGCTGCACCGGCGTTCAGCCGCAGGTCCCATACATCCATGCGGGTAAACGTCCGCGCAGGGCCGGCATGCCCACGGTAGCTACCGGCAATTACCCGTAAGCTACCGCCCTCGCCGTCCAGCGTGACTTCAGGGATGTCCTGCGCCAGCAACGTCTGGTAACCGGCCGCTGCACGCTTGTCTCGCGCCGGCAGGTTGACCCACAGCTGCACCATCTCCAGCGTACCGCCACTGCGGGCAAAGCCAGGGGAATGGAACTCTTCAAGGATGATGCCGTTGGCTGCTGTCATCCACTGCACGTCGCCAGGGCCGATCAGGCCGCCAGCGCCCGTGGAGTCACGGTGCTCCAGTTCGCCCTGGTAGACGATGGTGACCGTCTCGAAGCCGCGGTGCGGGTGCTCGCCAACGCCACGCCGTGCGTTGGTGGGGGTGAAGTCATGGGGGCCGGCGTAGTCCAGCAGCAGGAATGGGCTGATTCGGCTGGCCAGGTTGTCGTAGGTGAACAGGCTGCGCACCGGGAAGCCGTCACCCACCCAATGGGCGTGCGGGCTGCGGTGGATACCCAGAATCTGTTTCATGAGAAGGCTCCTCTCTTGGCTGAGTTAACCTTATCAATGATGACAATCTGGCGGTAGCCAGCTGAATTGGCATGCATCGTTCCATGCATGGAACAGTTAGCCCTGCAAGAAAGCGAGCACCTGCTGAGCCGCCGCCGCCGGATCTTCCTGCATGAAACAATGCCCACCCGCAACTTGCTGTGCAGTCACGGCGCGGTTGAGCGCCGCCAGACGGTTCACTGAGTGCGGCACGAAGGGATAAGTCTGCTCGCCATACAACACCCGTGTCGGCGTGCTGATTGCGGCCAGGCTTGCCCACATGCGTCTGGGGAACGAACTGAAAATTTCCACTTCCCGGCTGGGCCGGCACTTGAGTACCACCGCATCACCGCAATCGCCGATGGCATGTTCGACATAGGCCTGCAGCGCCGCATCGGCCCAGCCCTTGAAAATGCCCCGCCCTTTCAGCGAGGCCAGCGCTGCCTCGCGATCGGGCCAGTGGCTGCGACGGCTGGCAGCCTTGCGCGCCAGGGCATGGCGTTGGTGCAGGCCAACCAGAGCAGCCGCCCCCATCACACCGATCATGCGTCGGCTGAACAGTACCGGGTCAAGCAGCACCGCACGGGCAAACAGTTGCGGCTCACTGGCCAGGATCAGCCCGGTGAGCACGCCACCAAAGCTGTGGCCCACGGCAAACCGGGGAACATCGCCATACTCGCCACGCCCGGCCTGAAAAGCTTCCACTGCCAGCTCGGCTGTACGGTTCCACCCCCGAAACACCCCGCCGTGATCGCTGTCGCCATGCCCCTGAACGTCGCAAAGCCACAGGTCGAAATGCTCGCCAAGGCCCATCAGCAATGGCTGGTAGGCCAGGCAACAGAAGCCGTTGCCGTGCAAGAAATGCAGCAGCGGCTTGCCACTGGCCGGGGTTCGCCAGCCACGCAGGGTGAAACCTTCGGCGCATTCGTGGGACCAGGGAATCAACTGCATCGGTTTGCTGTACTCGCGGGGCTAGGAAAACGCTGATTCTACAAACAGCAGCGGGTACAGTGAAATCACCAGCAACAAGGCCATCAGGACATTGAACAGCATCAGCCAGCGGGGGTTCTGCAACAGATTGCGCAAGGCGCTGCCAAACATCACCCACACGCCGACGCTGGGCAGGTTGACCAAGGCGAACAACGCCGCGATCACAATCACGTTCGTCACATAGCCTTGCGCAGGTGTGTAGGTGGTGATCGCCCCCACCGCCATCACCCAGGCCTTGGGGTTGACCCACTGGAACGCCGCCGCCCCCCAGAAACCCAGCGGTTTCCGGGCGCTGGACGAGGCCGTGCCGACCGGCCCGGAAGTGGCGATTTTCCAGGCAAGGTAAAGCAGGTAGGCGGCGCCGGTGTAGCGCAGCACCGTGTACAGCGGCGGCCAGGCCTTGAACATCTCACCCAGGCCCAGGCCGACGGCCAGCACCATCACCATGAAGCCGACGCTTATGCCCAAGGCGTGAGGGATAGAGCGGCGCACACCAAAATTCACCCCCGAGGCCAGCAACATGGTGTTGTTCGGGCCAGGGGTGATGGAAGACACGAAGGCAAACAGCACGAAGGCGGTCAGCAGGTCGGCAGAGGCAAGCATGGCGGGCATTCCACTTTCGTTATAGGTGCTGTCACACTAGCGGAGTCGCCCTTCCCTGCGACCTGTACAGTTGCATTAAATTTTGTGAATACACATCACTGTACTGCAAACCCGGATCAAGGAAGCCGTTACCATGAGCCTCACCATTCGCCCTGCCGTTCGTTCCGATGCCGGGCAGATTCTGGCCTTTATCACCGAGCTGGCCGAATACGAACGCGCCCGCCACGAGGTGGTCGCCACCCTCGCCGACATCGAGCACAGCCTGTTTGGCGAGGGCAGCACGGTGCACAGCCTCATGTGCGAGCGCGATGGCCAGGCAGTCGGCTTTGCCGTGTACTTCTACAGCTACTCGACCTGGCTCGGGCGCAACGGCATTTACCTGGAAGACCTGTACGTGACGCCTGAGCAGCGAGGCGACGGTGCCGGGCGGCAACTGCTGCGGCACATTGCCCGCGAAGCGGTGGCAAACAACTGTGGCCGCCTGGAATGGAGCGTGCTGGACTGGAACGAGCCGGCGATAGGCTTCTATGAGAAGCTCGGTGCCGAGGCGCAGGATGAGTGGGTGCGCTACCGGCTGGATGGCGAAAAGCTGACGGCGTTTGCCCAAGGGTGATCCCTAGGGTTTACGCGGTCAATTGCAGCAGCAATCTTGTGTCGCGATGGGCCGCAAAGCGGCCCCGAACGCTGTCAGGGGCCGATGCAGCCGATCAGGCCACCTCAGCCCCATCATCCGGCCAATGCGGTTCATTCGCCCCTGGCGGCGTCAGCGGCGGCAGCCCATACGCCGCCCGCGCGTCGTCACAGCTGGGGTTGTGCACCCCACCCTCCCACGACGCCTCGAACTCGCGACAAGGGCTGGAACGGTTGGCATAAATGGTACAAGCCACCTCTTTGCCGATCTCGCCTTCAAGGCTGACACAGCGGCATGGCTTGGCATCGGTGCCGATCATGGCAACGCGGGTTGGGTTGATCTGCACCACCAGGTCGTCTGGCACGAGGCCCCCGGCAGACTGGCATTCGCCCCAGAAGAAAGACACACGGAAGTACCCGCAGGCAAGGGTTGTATTCGGACATGATGGCACGGAGGGAAGGTTGTTGTTATCGGGGCTGGCCCGCGGCGCCATTTTCAATCGAACCCGGGGCGGTTGGATAGAGGGGCCATGCAAAATATTTTTCCGCTGATCCGGCCGCCCGCATCGGCTACCGCAGCGCCTTGTAGGTAGTCGCGTCCCAACGCGTCAAAGCCAGGCCTTCGGTCGGATCATAGTCATCACCGCACACCTTGCTGAAGTGCGTGCAAGCCTCGCCGCAATGCACCAGCCGATTATCTCGCTCACCCTCGGTCAGCACCGTGTAAGACTCGCTGCGCATGGCGTGGTACTGCCTTTCGGCAGCGGTCATCGCCCTGTGATACTCCATGAGCTGCCTATCGCTCAAGGCCAGTCGATTGTCCAGCTCAACCCCCCAGCGGGCAAGGCAGACTTCAGCGAAATGACGAACGACCAGCCCGGGTTCCTTGAGCGCCTCGCCGCCGCTCGCACCATCGGCCGACGCGTTGCCCACCAGCGTGGCATGGCGACCCGGCATCGGATAAATGCAGATCTGCGTACTGCTGTCCACGGACGGGATCACGCAGGCAAACCCTTTGGAACGCTCATCCCGCGAATAGAAGCCGACATATTCACGCACGTTTGCCGCCAGTGTGGTGCGTTCGGTTTGCACATTGCCAATCCCGGGTACCGGGTCGATGGCAAATATGTTCACCGGTATGTCCCGCAGCACCGGATCTTGTGCCATGGCGTTGGCCAGCATGTGGCAACTGATCCCTCCCCGGCTCCAGCCCACCAGGTTGACCTGAAGCGGAAGGCGCGGTTTGCGGAACATGCTGATGATGCGCGCTTGCAGTGCCTGCGGTGTCGGGTGGCGGTCACCGTAGTCGTAGGTACGCCAGAACCAGGAGGCCGTGGCGCAAGCATCCGGGATAGGTACACCAGCGTCCTTCAGTCGCTCGTACCCTTCTTCGCTCAATTTGGTGCGCTGCCAGCTACTTTCGCCTTTGATCACCTGCAACACATGGTTGACGTTTTCTTCCCAACCACGGCCAAACAACTGGCCGGTCCAGTTGAAATAGCCGCCGGGTTCGACGAACAGGTTGTCATCCTGAAGGTTACCGCTGCCGGGACCGTCGACGGCGATCCAGTGGGCGAATTCGCGGCCCTGATCGTTGCTGGCCAGGGTCGAGACCAGTTCCCCGTTCCAGAAATCGGGGTTGGCGTCGTCGAAACGGTGGGAGCCGGTGCCGCAGAAATAGGCGGTGAATACACTCATTTGTGACTCTCTGAAGTGAGAAATGAGTGCTGAAGATAGAGGGGTAGATCGGGAAGAACGCAGGCGGAAAGGTAGCCTGTGAGGTTGTCGGGGGCTGCTTTGCAGCCCCTTCGCGACGCAAGGCCGCCTAGGTAAGTTACTCCCGTTGCCACACTGCCCCGGCAATGTCGACCCGTTTGGGCAGGATCTTGTTGTCGTAGAACAACGCTGCAGTGCGCTGCTGCGCCGCCACGATTTCATCACTCACCGGCAGCACCGGTGATGCCGGCCGGTGGCTGAAACTGCGCCGCACCACCGCCTCCGGCAAGCCCATGAACTGCGCCAGCAAGCGGATGCTTCCAGCCTCATCGCTGCGGGTCAGCGCCTCGGCCCGGGTGATTTCATCGAGCAACTGGCCGACAAAGGCGCCATGGGCTTCAACATAGGCCCGTGAGCCCAGCATGAACGGCCCGATCAGCCCCAACCCTTGGCCGTCAGCCAACAGCCGCGCCTTACCCTCCAGGTCGATGGCCGAGTAGAACGGGTCCCAGATCGCCCAGGCATCCACACTGCCCCGCTCGAACGCCGCCCGGGCATCGGCGGGTGCCAGGTACACCGGCTGAACATCGCGAATTCCAAGCCCCGCCTTGGCCAAGGCACGCAACAGCAGGTTGTGCGCGCTGGAACCCTTCTGCAGGGCAATGCGCTTGCCCTTGAGCTCGCCCACCGCGCTGATCGGGCTGTCTTTCGGCACCAGGATCACCTCGGCCTGGGGCTTGCCTGGTTCGGCACCAATGTACAAGAGGTCGGCACCGGCAGCCTGGGCGAAGATCGGCGGGATATCACCGGTCGACCCGATGTCGAGGCTGCCGATGTTCAATGCCTCCAGCATCTGAGGGCCGGCCGGGAACTCGATCCACTCAACGCGGGTATTGACAAATCGCTGCTCCAGCAGACGATGCTGCTTGGCCAGCACCAGGCTGATCGAGCCCTTCTGGTAGCCAATTCGCAAGGTAGCCGGGTCTGCAGCCTGGGCCGCTCCGGCCAGGGCCACCCACAACAGCATGGCAAGGCGTAGCACGCGCATCGGTCACTCCTTCCAGTCGGTCGAGGGTTTTTCCCACAGGTTGATGCCGCCTTCCACGGCGTACTGGTCGATGGCAGCCAACTCTTCGGCGGTGAAGGCCAGGTTGTCGAGCGCCGCAACGTTCTCGGTGATCTGCTCGGGCCGGCTGGCACCGATCAAGGCAGAGGTCACCCGTGGGTCACGCAGTGTCCAGGCCAGGGCCAGTTGGGCCAGGCTCTGGCCACGCTGGCGGGCGATGTCGTTCAGGGCGCGTGCACGGGCGATGTTGGCTTGCGACAAGTGCCGGGGTAGCAAAGAACCACCACCCGCGCGGTTCACCCGGGCGTCAGCCGGGATGCCATTCAGGTATTTGTCGCTGAGCAGGCCCTGCGCCAGCGCTGTGAATACGATCACCCCGGCACCCAAGGCATCCGTGGTGTCGAGCAGATCGCGCTCGATCCAGCGGTTGAACAGGTTGTACGACGGCTGGTGGATCAGCAGCGGCACCTTCAACTCATCGAGCAATGCGGCAATTTCTGCGGTTTTGCCGGCTGAATAGGACGAGATGCCGATGTACAGCGCCTTGCCCTGGCGCACGATGTCGGCCAGCGCGATGGCCGTTTCTTCCAGCGGCGTGTCGGCATCGAAGCGGTGCGAATAGAAGATGTCGACGTACTCCAGCCCCAGCCTCGCCAGGCTCTGGTCCAGGCTGGAGATCAGGTATTTGCGCGAGCTGCCGCCCTGCCCGTATGGCCCTGGCCACATGTCCCAGCCGGCCTTGCTGGAAATGATCAGTTCGTCGCGGTAGCTGCGCAGGTCTTCACGCAGCAGCCGGCCGAAGTTGATCTCGGCGCTGCCATAGGGCGGGCCATAGTTGTTGGCCAGGTCGAAGTGGTTGATGCCGGCATCGAAGGCGGTGTGCAACAAGGCACGCTGCGTGGTGATAGGCGTGGCATCGCCAAAGTTGTGCCACAAGCCCAGGGACAGGGCCGGCAGCACCAGGCCGCTGCGGCCTACACGTCGGTAAGGCATGCTCGCATAGCGCTCGGGGTTGGCGGTGTAGCTCATGGTTGGCCTCGTTCGGCAAAGTAAGGGTTGGCTGGGCGCTGCAAGCCCAGGTGTTCGCGCAGGGTGTGGCCCTGGTACTGGCGGCGGAACAGCCCACGCTGCTGCAGCTCGGGCACCACATGGCGGGCAAAGTCTTCCAGGCCCAGGGGCAGGTGCGGCACGAGCACGTTGAAGCCATCGGCGGCGCTGCCTTCGAACCAGGCTTGCAATTCATCGGCAATCTGCACCGGGGTACCGACCAGGCTGTAGTGCCCTCGCCCACCGGCAATGCGCCGCCCCAGTTGGGCCAGGGTCAGCTGCTCGTTGCCCGCCAGTTCGGTGAGCAACTGCTGGCGGCTGCGCTGGCCGTCTTCGGTCGGCGGCAACTCGGGCAGCGGGCCATCCAGCGGGTAGCCGGAAAGGTCGAAGTTGCCGAGCATGCGCCCAAGCAGGCCAACCCCGACACGCGGGTCGACCAGCGCCTGGAACTGTTCGTACTTGTCCTCGGCCTGCGCCTGGCTTTGCCCCACTACCACGAACACGCCGGGCATGATCTTCAGCGATTGCTCATCCCGTCCATGGCGGGCCAGGCGGCCCTTGAGGTCGGCGTAAAAGGCCTGTGCGCGTGCCAGGCTGGGCTGGGCGGTGAACACCACTTCGGCGCTTTTGGCCGCCAGCTCGCGGCCGGTTTCGGACGAACCGGCCTGCACCAGCACCGGTCGCCCCTGTGGCGAGCGGGCGACATTGAGCGGGCCTTTGACACGAAAGTGTTCGCCGACATGGTCGATGGCCCGTACGGCTTGCGGGTGGTGGAACAGGCCGCTGGCCTTGTCACGCACAAACGCATCATCGGCCCAGCTGTCCCACAGGCCTTGCACCACTTGCTGGAATTCCCCGGCACGGGCATAGCGTTCGGCATGCGGGATATGCGCCTGGCGGCCGAAGTTGCCGGCTTCGGCGGCAGCGTCGGAGGTGACCATGTTCCAACCGGCACGGCCTGCGGACAGGTGGTCCAGAGAGGCGAACTTGCGTGCCACATGGTACGGCTCGTTGTAGCTGGTGGTGGCAGTGGCGATCAGGCCGATGCGATCGGTAACAGCACTGAGTGCCGACAGCAGCGTCAGTGGCTCGAAGTACACCGAACGGGCGCTGTGGCTGGCGAGTGCGTCACTGGGCGCAGCCACGCTGTCGGCGACGAACAAGGCATCGAAGCACGCGGCTTCGGCGATGTGTGCGGTGCGCTTGTAGGTGGCGAAATCCAGCGGGTTGGCCGGAACGTCGGGGTGGCGCCAGGCGGCGACATGGTGACCGGTGGCCATGAGGAAAGCGCCCAGGTTCATTTGGCGGGGCATGGTGTTCTCCTTGTCTGAAAAACCGCGATCCCTGTGGGAGCGGGCTGCGCGGTGGATGGCACGGGCTGCGCCCGTGTTCGCGGGCGAGCCCGCTCCCACAGTGACCGCGCAAACTTCTAGATTTCGAGAAAGACAGTTGCGACCTCAAAAGCTGCGCCGTGTCAGAAATCCTTGCGCAGCTGCACGCCGAAGTAGCGCCCGTCATCCCGTGGTACCGAGCGGTAGATGTAGTCACCGCCACTGGCCAGCATCTGCGCATACGACTTGTCGCCCAGGTTCTTGCCCAGCAACGCCACGCGCCAGCCGTCGTTGTAGTCGGCCAGGGCGATGCTGGCGTTCCAGATGCCGTAGGCGCCCTGCACGGTGTCCGGGTTCTGGTCGAGGCTGAATTGCACCGCGTCCTGCCAGCTGTAATCGCTGCTCAGTTCCACATCCAGGCCATTGTCCAGCGGGATCACATAATCGGCGCGCAGGTAGGTCTTCCAGTCCGGCGTGAACGGCAAGCGGCCGCCATCGATGTTGCAACTGGCCGCCGCACCCGCCGGGCAGTTGAAGTGATCGACGCGAGCCTTGGTGTAAGCCACGGCGGTCGACAGCTTCAGACGCGAGGTGGCCTGGAAGCTGGCATCCAGCTCCACCCCCTGGGTCTTGACCTTGCCGGCGTTGACCAGGCGGGTCACCACCTGGTTGGCCACGGTGTCGTAGAAGTTGGCCTGATAGTTGTCGTAGTCGGTGTGGAATACGGCCAGGTTGGCGGTCAGGCGATTGTCCAGCGCCGTGCTTTTCAAACCGATTTCATAGGCATCGGAGGTCTCGGGCTTGAGCGCCTCGGTATCGCGCGGCTGCATGTTGAAGAACACGTTGTAGGCCGGGCCTTTGTAGCCGCGCGAATAGGTGACGTAACCGGTCAGGTTGTCGTTGAAGTCGTATTGCAGGCCGGTCCGCCCGCTCCAGCCGTCCTCATCCACCGAACCCGAGCTGGCGGTAGAGGGCTGAATACCGGTCACAGCAGTGGCCGAGGTGGAGGCGCGGCGGTGGTCGTATTCGAGGTCGTCGTGGGTCCAGCGCAGGCCGAAAATGGCACGCAAGTCGTCAGTGAAACTGAAGGTGTTCTCGCCGAACAGCGCGACACTGTCGTTGGTGGTGGAATAGTCGGCACGGCCACTGTTGGCCACACCGCCATTGACCGACAGGCGTTGGTAGGTCTCTTTGGACGTGCCATGCATGTAGAAGGCACCCAGCACATATTCGTTGAACTGCCCTTTGGGCGAGGTCAGGCGAAACTCCTGGCTGTACTGCTCATAGTCCACCGTGCCTTTGTCGTGGGACGCGGTCAGTGGCAGCAAGGCGCGGCGGTCGCCGTCCTGGTACTGGGTGTTGTCCCAGCCGCGCCAGGCGCTGATCGACGTCAGGGTGTAGTCGCCCAGCTGCCAGTCCAGTTGCGCCGACAGCCCCTGGTTCTCGTCCTCGACGTGGGTCTTGAAGTCGCTGTTGATGTCGCGGTTGTGGGCGCTTGGCGTCACCGGACGCAACTGGCTGGCGAAGGCGGCGCTGGCGCTGGTGATCACACCGCTGGGCAGGGTGTCTTCGCCTTTCATGTAGTCGGCGATCAGGGTCAGGCGCACGTCTTCGTTGGGCTCGAACTCCAGTTTGCCGCGGGCGCCTTTGCGCTCGTAGCCATTGACGTCGTGGCCATTGGCAACGTTCTCGACATTACCGTCGTAGTCGCCCCACAAGGTGCTTAACGCCCCCTTGAACTGCTCGCTCAGGCGCCCGCCAATGCCAAAGCGCAGGCGGTTCTCGTCGCCACCACCAAAGTGCGAATAGTCCACATAGCCCTGGGTCTGTTCAGGGATGGCCTTGCTGACCACGTTCAGTACGCCGGCCGAGGCGTTTTTGCCGAACAGTGTGCCCTGCGGCCCGCGCAGCACCTCGATACGTTCCAGGTCGAGCAGGTCGAGGGTCGACTGGCCCGGACGGCCGAATACCACGCCATCGACCACCGTGGCCACGGTTGGCTCGACGCCCGGCGAGGTGGAAATGGTGCCCACGCCACGGATGAACAGCGAGGTGTCCTTGTTCGAGGCCCCGGCGCGGTAATTGAGGGTAGGCACCTGCTGGACGATGCTGGCCACGTTGTTGCGGTTGTCTCGCTCCAGCTGCTCGCCATCGATCACCGACACTGCCACCGGCACTTCCTGCAATGTGGCTTCGCGGCGTGTGGCTGTCACGGTAACCGCCCCCAGTGCAGTGGCCTGCGCCGCCCCCGTTTCAGCAGTCTCGGCTGCTTGGGCGCCCTGGCCGAAAGCGGCCAGCAGAATGGCTGCGGCCAGCGGCCGGCGTTGCGTAGTGGGAAAAGGTGTACGGTTTTTCTGCATGGTGCTCACTGCCTCGGGAAACCAGACCAGGCCCCAATCGACGGGGCCGACACGAAGTTGCTGTGGTTGTCTGGTCTCGCTCGTGCGAGTGGCAGGCGCTTGCCAACAGCAGCGCTTGTTAGCGCTAACATGAGCAAGTATCTGCGGCCACCGTTTAGCACGTCAAATACTTAAAAGTCAGATTTATATGCAATAAAGCTATTTGCCAATCGCTCATCCGTTAGCGCTACCATCGCGCCATTTCCACAGGAGGCAGCCCGGTGAGCCAGGCCAAGGATCCCCCCCGCAAGCGACGCGGCGCAGGCCGTGTCACCCTCGCCGAGGTGGCGCGGGCTGCTGAGGTTTCAGCCATCAGCGTGTCGCGCTACTTCAACCAGCCAGACCAAGTGTCACCGCCGTTGCGTGAACGTATCGAGGCCGCTGTACAGGCGCTGGGCTATGTCCCCAATCTGGTCGCCGGGGGGTTGGCCTCGGCGCGCGGGCGCATCGTGGGCATGGTGATCCCGAACATTTCCGGGCCGATCTTCGCCCAGACCATCCAGGCCTTCAGCGATACCCTCAGCCGGCATGGTTACCAGTTGCTGTTGGCGTCCAGCTACTTCAGCGAAGCGCAGGAAGAAAGCGCGGTGCGGGCGTTTCTTGGCTGGTCGCCGGCAGCGTTGGTGGTGACCAGCCATTTCCACAGCCCGGCCACGGAAAAGATGCTGGCCGACGCAGATGTGCCTGTGGTGGAAATCTGGGATTACCGCCCGGAGCGGGCGCCCTTGCAGGTGGGTTTCCTTCATCACCAAGTGGGTGTACAAGCCTGCCGATACCTGCTGGACAAGGGCCATCGGCGCATCGCGTTCGTGCAAAACAGTGCAGCCGGCGACCTGAGCGCGCTGGAGCGGCGCGACGGCTATGTCGAGGCACTGGGTGAAGCTGGGCTGGAGCCTTGGGTGTTCGTGCCCTCGGCAGACTGCGCGCCGTTCGAGGCGGGCAAGCAGGCGATGGAAGCATTGATCCGCCGTAATCCACGGCCCGAGGCGATCATCTTCGCCAATGACAACCTGGCGGCCGGCGCCCTGTTGGCCGGCCAGCGCGCCGGCTTGCGCCTGCCTGAAGACATGGCCATTGTCGGCTTTGGCGACTACCCCTTTGCCGACATGCTGCTGCCCAGCCTCACCACCCTGCGCCCGCCCTCCCGGGAGATTGGCGAAGTGGCGGCGCTGCGGGTGCTGCAGCACCTGGGTGTGCTGGCGTGTGACGGTGAGGTCCAGCGGCTGAACCTGTTGGCGTGCGAGTTGATTGCCCGCGAGAGCGCGTGATTCAGGGTACGGCCACTGCGGGTGGCATTGACGCCAAGGCCGCCCCATGCTCTCCTTATGCCTCACGTTCAGGTGCCCCCTTGGGGGGTGAAACGGGAAACCGGTGCGTCGCAGGCCCTCCAACAGGGCCGGACAATCCCGGTGCTGCCCCCGCAACGGTAAGCGAGCGAAGCGTCTGTACCACTGTGCCCTTGTAATGCGGCATGGGAAGGTGACGCTTTCCAGGAGCCCTGCTCTTCCTCGCAAGCCCGGAGACCGGCCTGGCGTTCATGAACACCCCGCGGTGGGCGGGCGCTGTTGCATTCCCCTGGGCGACTACGCTCGGGGCTGCCGCGCTTGCCCATTGCCCACAAAAAGCAGAGGAACGCGTCATGCCCGTCACCAGCGCCAAGCAACACAGCCTTGCCACTCCTGTCACCCTCAGCCAACGTATCGTCACCGCCGTCGGCGCCAGCCTGCTGGGCCTGTGCCTGGTGTACTTTGCCGGCTTCTCGCACATCGAGGCCGTGCATAACGCCGCCCACGACACCCGCCACAGCGCCGCCTTCCCCTGCCACTGAGTACGCCTGATGATCACGCGCATTGCCCGTACCGCGGGCTTCAGCGGGCTGCTTGCGGCCCTGTTGCTGACTTTGCTGCAAAGTTTCTGGGTCGCCCCGCTGATTCTTGAGGCGGAAACCTACGAGTCCTCGGCCCCTGCCGCCCACCACGAGCATGGCAGCGATGTGCCCGCCCATGAGCACAGCGCCGAAGCCTGGTCGCCGGAAGACGGCTGGCAACGTGTGCTATCCACTACGGGCGGCAACCTGGTGGTCGCGGTCGGCTTCGCCCTGATTCTCGCCGCCCTGTACAGCCTGCGCGAGCCGACGCGCGCCGGCACGGGTGCATGGTGGGGGCTGGCCGGCTTCGCCGTGTTCTGCCTTGCCCCGACCTTGGGCCTGCCACCCGAACTGCCCGGTACGGCAGCCGCCGACCTGGGGCAACGCCAGGCCTGGTGGATCGGCACAGCCAGTGCCACCGCACTGGGCCTGGCCTTGCTGGTGTTCGCTCGCCACTGGCTGCTGAAAGCGCTGGGCGCCGTGCTGCTGGTAATCCCCCATGTGATTGGCGCACCACAACCCGACGTGCATGAAAGCCTGGCCCCCGAAGCACTGGAAACCCAGTTCAAAGTGGCCTCCTGGCTGACCAACGCCGCCTTCTGGCTGGCCTTGGGCCTGCTCAGCGCCTGGCTGTTCCGCCGTTCCAGCCGGGCCTGATGCCGCCCTTCTACGCCGGCTTCGGCTGCCGCCGGGGTTGCCCGGCGGATACCCTGCAACGCTTGCTGGACCAGGCCCTGGACAACCTGGGCCTGGCATTGGCCGACCTGCGCGGTATCGCCAGCATCAGCCTGAAGGCCGACGAACCTGGCTTGCTACAGCTGGCCGATCGCCTCGGTTTGCCCTTGGTGCTGTACCATAGCGTGCAACTGCAACCTTACGAACCTCAGCTCAGCCACCGCTCCGCCGTCGCCCATGCCCACAGCGGCTGCTGGGGTGTGGCCGAGAGCGCAGCACTGGCCATGGCCAGCCAGCACCTTGGCACGGCCAGGTTGCTGCTGGCCCGCCAGGTACTGGGCCCGGCGACCCTCGCCCTGGCCGGCTGAGCGCTTCCCCTTCTTTCCTGCAAGGACTTTCCATGACGGTCTATTTCATTGGCGCCGGTCCCGGCGACCCGGAACTGATCACGGTCAAGGGCCAACGGCTGATTCGCCAGTGCCCGGTGATTATCTATGCCGGCTCACTGGTACCCGCCGCCGTGCTCGAAGGCCATCAGGCCGAGACCGTGATCAACAGCGCCGAACTGCATCTGGAGCAGATTGTCAGCGCCATGCGCACCGCCCACGAACAAGGTAAGGATGTAGCCCGTGTACACAGCGGCGACCCTGGCCTGTACGGCGCCATCGGCGAGCAGATCCGCCACCTGCAGGCGCTGGGCATCGATTACCAGATCATCCCCGGGGTCACCGCCACAGCAGCCAGCGCCGCCCTGCTCGGCTGCGAACTGACCCTGCCGCAGGTGGCGCAAACGGTGATCCTCACCCGTTACGGCGACAGCTCGCCCATGCCGCCCGGCGAGCAGCTGGGTGACCTGGCGCGCCATGGCAGCACCTTGGCGATTCACCTGGGGGTCAAGCACCTCTCGCGCATTGTCGAAGAGCTGCTGCCGCACTACGGCGCGCACTGCCCGGTTGCGGTGGTGCACCGGGCCACCTGGCCTGACCAGGACTGGGTGCGTGGCAACCTCGGCGACATTGTCGAACGCGTCGCGGCCAAGGATTTCCGGCGCACGGCACTGATCCTGGTGGGTCATGTGCTGGGGGATACGCCATTCGCCGAGTCGGCCTTGTACCGTGCCGGGCACGCCCACCTGTATCGCCCTGCCGACTGAGCATTGCCAGCCTTGCCACGGGCGTAGCAGACTCCAGGTTCCCGCCTGCAAACAGGAGTTACGCCCATGCTGGAACTACGCCCCAACTGCGAGTGCTGCGATACCGACCTGCCCGGCGACAGCCCCGATGCGCTGATCTGCTCCTTCGAATGCACCTTCTGCCGCACCTGTGCCGAAACCCGCTTGCAGGGCTTTTGCCCGAACTGCTCGGGCCAGCTGGTGGCCCGCCCGACGCGGGTCGGCAAGGCATTGGCCAACAACCCCGCCTCGGCCAAGCGCGTGAACAAAGCGCACACTGCCTGCGCCTGACCGACCGGAGAAAACCGGCATCACCGCTTGGACAGGGTGATGTCTTTCCTGTTTTTTGTAGGATTTTTCAACAACAAGAGCAGGGACTTTCAACACTTCTATACTCGCCATTACCAAACTTCGGGATTGGTCGTATCTTGCAGCGCTTCCGATTAACCCACTTGCAGACGTATTCCTGAGTGATCCAGGAAGCGGACCACATCCTGACAGGAGTTTTTCTCATGACAACCGTGCTGATCGTCGACGACCACCCTATTGTCCGGCTGTCCTTGCGCATGCTGCTCGAACGCGAGCGCTTCCGCGTCGTCGGCGAAGTCGGCAATGGCAGTGAAGTGGCGCAGGTGGCCCGCGACCTGTGCCCGCACGTGGTCATTCTCGACATCGGCCTGCCGGGGCTGGACGGCATGGAAGTCATCAAGCGCCTGCAGTGCCTGGAACCGGTGCCGAAGATCATGGTATTGACCGGCCAGGCCACCGACCTGTACGTGCGTCGCTGCCTGGATGCCGGTATCGGCGCTTTCGTCACCAAAGAAGAAGACCACGAGGCGCTGCTGTTTGCCCTCAAGGCCCTGACCAAAGGTTATTCGACCTTTCCGCAGATGTCGGTCAACAGCAATTCGCTGGAAAGCGAGCCCGTGCGCCTGGCCAGCCTCTCCAACCGGGAGATGGAGGTACTGCGACGCCTGGCGCGCGGCGAGAACAACAAGAATATCGGCACTTGCATGAACCTCAGCGCCAAGACCATCAGCACCTACCGGGGCCGCATCATGGAAAAACTCAAGACTGAATCACTGGTGGAAATGGTCGACCTGGCCAAACGCAACAGCGTGTATTGAGCGTTTGCACACCATGAAGCGCCTGCTGGCGAGCGTCTTTCTGGCTACCGGCTTACTCGCCTCGGCCGATCTGTTGGCCAGCAGCGAACCTCGCCAGTTGCTGGCGCGCTCGGCCAGTGCCGCCGCCCCCCTGGCGTTGTCCAGCGAAGACCGGCAATGGCTGCAGCGCCGCCAGCACCTGGTACTGGGCAGCTCTCGGCCCGACTATCCACCGTTTGAAATCAACGTCAGTCAGCACGAATACGAAGGCCTTAGCGCCGATTACGCCGGGATTATCGCCGAACAATTGGGCATTCCCGTCGAGGTACGGCGCTACGACAGCCGCCACGAGGCGATCACCGCCTTGCGTGAGGGCAGCATCGACCTGCTGGGCAGTTCCAATGCCTTCGAGGCGGCTGACGCTCAGCTTAGCCTCAGCACCCCCTATGCTGACGACCTCCCGGTCATCGTCACCCGCAAGGGGCACAGCCTGAAGGGCACACCTGACCTCGCCGGCCTGCGCCTGGCCATGGTCGATCATTATCTGCCCGCCGCTGCCGTTCGAACGCTGTACCCCAAAGCGCAACTGAGCCTGTACCGCTCGACCCAAGCCGGGCTGGCAGCCGTCGAGCTGGGTGAGGCGGATGCGTACCTGGGCGATGCCATCAGCACTGACTTCCTGATTGGCAGGAGTTACCAGGGCACGCTCAAGATTGACCACTTCTGCCAGGTAGCCCCCGGGGCTTTCGCCTTTGCCCTGGCCGATGACAACCCACGCATGCATCGGCTGGTCGACAAAGCGCTGGCGCGCATCAGCGAAAGCGAACGCCTGAACATCCTGCGCCGCTGGAGCAGTGGTAACACCAGCCTGCTGCTGCAGCGCCATCTCACTGCCTTGAGCGCAGAAGAAGAGGCCTGGATCGCCGCCAACCCCACCATCCGCGTGCTGGTCAATACCTCGCTGGCCCCCTTGACCTTCAACGACGCTCAGCATCGCCCCAGTGGCATAACCCTCGACCTGCTCAAGCAAATCTCGCTGCGCACGGGGCTGCAGTTCACCCCCGTCGAAAGTGCCTCAGCACAGGCCATGGTGGACCGCCTGGCCCGAGGCGAGGCGCAAATGATCGGGGCGCTGGGCTATGGCGCTGACCGTTTGAAGCAACTGCGCTTCACCCGCCCCTATCTGGTCAGCCCGCGCGTGTTTGTCACCCGCAGCGACGTCGAATCTCCCGCACAAGCCAAGGCCATGAACGGCAAGCGCATCGCCCTGGTGCGTGGTTCACCGCAACGGGCCATGCTGCAACAGCGCTACCCGCAGGCGAAGATAGTCGAAGTGGACAACCCGCTCGGTCAGATGGAGGCCGTGGCCAACGGTACCGCCGACGTTGCCCTTAGCAGCCATATCAATGCCGCCTACTACATCAGCCATGTCTTCAAGGACCGCTTGCGCATCGCCAGCGTCCTCGACGACGAACCGGCCGTTGCCGCCTTCGCCGTGGCCGCCGACCAGCCCCAGCTCCAGGCCATTCTCGACAAG